>Ga0115001_10003519_pt1 | contig 11660 bp, 9 predicted proteins | sample ArcticOcean_MG_C_12_FD_89869 | JGI IMG/M metagenome (GOLD analysis project Ga0115001, IMG submission 89869) | Marine microbial communities from western Arctic Ocean - ArcticOcean_MG_CB8_130 | ecosystem: Environmental > Aquatic > Marine > Oceanic | place: Arctic Ocean: Canada Basin | collected... | reverse complement strand
GGGGTGTCGCCTCAATCCGGGGTGTCGCCTCAATCCGGGGTGTCGCCTCAATCCGGGGTGTCGCCTCAATCCGGGGTGTCGCCTCAATCCGGGGTGTCGCCTCAATCCGGGGTGTCGCCAACAGCACCACAATCCGATGTTGACCCAGTCGAGACTGGGCCATTTCCTAGCGCGGAAATGTATTCTTCAAGATTGGGAGCTGTAACAGGTCTTATAGGTGGTACTAATATTTACGCTGCAAATGGTGGTCAGCGTACAATATTGACAAATGATAATAAAACTTATGTATATCCATTATCCGCAGACGGATTTGGTAATGGTGTAACTACCGGCAGATATATGTCATTTTCATTATTTCTAGCGGGTGTTCCAAATGATGTTGCAGGAATTGTAAGTGCTGTTTATATGGTGCCAATTCCCCCAATAAGCACAACAGGCTCAACAATGAAATATGGTATATATGGCACCAATGGTCAAAGCATAGTAAACGTAACCGCAAATGATAAATATGCTGTCTCAATGGGTGCTTTGTATAACGATGGACAAGGTATAGGCTATGTAACAGAAGATGGTTATTATGCAAATGCTGGTCGGACCGAAATTGATTTGATGGAAACATCAAAAGATAGTTGTCAAACAACGCATCACGGGTTTTACGGTAAATATTATAATAGTATGACTGAAAAAGGTGAAGAATCTTTACCGTCAAGACTTGGTAATACCAAAGGCGAAGCTAGGGGTTATGACAATTTCCCTAATTATATAATACAAAAAACTATGCCGTCATCATCAACTGCAAACGCGTTGGGAAATGCTAGCACTGGTCTGGATTACCAGTTTCAGGCCGTTGACGGCACCATTGATCCAAATGGTATATGGAACAATCCGTATACAATTTCAGCTGTAAATGGTATTGATTATTTTAACGAAAAATGGGGGTATGGTGTAGATAAATATATTGACACTGCAAGCCAAAAAGGTGTTCAATACGATTACTACATTAAGCCTACATTAGTAACTGACGATAAAATCACACCAACATCGAGTAACTTAACCGAATATTGGTCGGGTGTAGCCGACACAGACACTAAAGCTTGGTACACTTTGCAAATATATTACAGAATTGTACAGGAACAGTCTGATGGTTCCGTTAATGTTTTACCAAACCAAGACTATTATGACGCACTTGCTGCTGTAGAAAATTCACAAGTTACTAGTTTTATTGTTAATTCTGAAGAAGCCGGAGACGGGTTATGGTTTCTTGTAGATTCAAACCCGAGTGAAGCCTTTACTGATGCTTATGGACTTCCTCGCGCCCCAACCTTTTACAGTGGTTACGATTTGAAATATATGATATTAACTCAATCATATTGGACACCTTCCTTAATCGGAGAAGCAGGCGCAGGTCCAACAATTTGGCTTGACGGTAACGAAGACACAAGCTCTAAATCAGATAAATGTAAACCTGATAGCTCAGGTCAATCACAATGTGCAACACCCGATTCCCATGATGTAAGTTGTACAATTTGCCGCGGGCCAAATGTAGCATCGACTACGCAACTAGATGGAACAACTTCGGATGAGCTCTGTCAAGAGCTACAGGAAGGTGTTGATAGCAATTATTATACATCACAACAAGTTCAAAATGTTGTTGCATGCCAAAGTTCACCAGACGATCCAAAAATTGGTAATATGACAGTATTCGACGGTCAGTTTGATGTAAGTAAAACAGGCAACTGTTGCAGTGCTCTTTCGCTTAACGACGGTTTGCATAAAGCTGACGCCACCACTGCATCAGCCGGTAAAAGTTATTACAATATTTTCTATAATTTATACATGGATGTATATTTAGATGACCCGCATTGGACTTTAGATTATCAATACAGAGGTGTTAATACTGTAAAAACAGCTCCTGCAAAATATGAAGTAACTACTTCCGGAGCACAAAGTTGGAGAGGCGGCTACGCTCCTCAATTTGGAATATGTAATATTGATTCAGGGTGGCCAGGCAGTGATCCAGAACGAGGAGTTTCTATTGTTCAAGAACTAGCATCAAGTGATGCGGCGTCGGCAAAGTTATGTCCTGGGTTTTTGAATAATATTAGTAGTAATCTTACTACCACGAATCAACCTCAAACATTAATCGAATTAACAACTGTGTATGGTAAGAATCAGACAACTTCTGAGGGAACATCAAAACAGCCATGGTATCAAAATGTATGCATGCCTTCAGATGATATTGACGGGGTAATGTGGGTCGACGCTGTGGGCCCGGACCCCAACGCCCAATACGCTATGAGCGTAGGTTGTAACTTTTTACCTACAACATTACAAACTAAATTACCATAATATTAAATACAATATTATATTATGGTAATTATTCTGAATTGCCATCCCAATAATCATCATCATTTTTGGTTGCGTAATATGATTGATTACCAGTACTTTGTGTAAATTTACTAAAATTACTTGCAAGCATATCAATCTGGAACAAATCCCATGTTCCCGCGTCTGGAGGACATAAATTTATATAATTTTTGGTTTCTTCAGTATATGTTAAATTATCAGTTGAGCCGCCTGGGCCATTAGCTGTTTCACCATACCCTCCTGCAAATTGATGACCGCACATAGTATCAAATCGGGTACATATTGCTGGATTGCCAGTAATTCCACTTGGAGTACAACCCTGTGTCATCTTTCCTACAGTATCTTGTGGATTTGGTGCTGCCGCGGCGTCTTCTGGCACACATCCATCAGATTCACCGGGTGGTTTTAAATACGCAAAACTTATAAATGGCAAAAAACTACCAGTTACGTCAGATGGATGCAGAAGTTGGTTGTCGTCTCCGAAAGAAGGCTGTCCCAAACTCATTGATGCTACATTACACCAAGATGCACAAGGTTCAGGTTGGCTTACCTCGGTAAGTAATGCTTCATAATTAGCTTTGAATACATCTGGTGCGCCGCCGTTACGCGCAGTGTCAATTAATATTCTTGGGTATACAACTCCGTCCTTAGCAACACCGTTGGGAAATTCGTCTGCATAAATAGTTGCTAAAATTCCGGAATAATTCATCAAATTATTGGTAAAATTATAAGCTTGAACATTATTACACGGATTCATACATTCTGGCCCGCGCGCAATTGTGCCAAATGTTTCTGAGTTAATAGGGTTTATACTAGCTGGTGTTATAACAGGCTTTACGGCGTAATCTTCCCAACCGCAGTAATCCCTTATTACTTCGGGTGGTCTGTTGAGGCCATTTTGACCAAAAGAAGAAAAAGGTATCATGTATCCAAGCGGAGTGTAATTGGATACATTCATTGTAAAACCACTTAACATTTGCTTCCATTGTGCTGTATTCCACCAAAATAATTCTTTAGTATAAACGTTTTCATCAACACCGTCGGAAAAATTATCAGCAGTGCCTATTTTACTGTACGCGTCGGCTGTTGAAGCTACATAAGGCGATTCCGATGTTGCACCCATTAACAAACTATACATTACACCTTTATCAGGATCTCCAAGATTAACATCCCAACCTCCCCACGCTGAATGGGCAACATCTAAATAAGTATGTATTTGATTATTTTGAAACATTGTTGATATAGTTGACTCGTCAGGACTTAGATTTCCATCTTCGCCTCTAACATGACCAGTTAATCTGCGTAATGCATAGTCAATGCCAGCACAGTAAGACAAGGCCGCTGTATTACTAGAACAACCATTTATTCCGGTTGAGTTAGACCCAAACCCGGAATTTGTTAGAATATTTGGAAAACTATCGGGTTCGCATACAATGTGATATTCAAAATCCTTGTAATTTTCTATTGCGGTCACAACTCTATCTGTATAATCTTTATAAGTTTTACCAGGATTTTCATCATCTTGTATCATTCCGCTTGTTAAACCTACACAAAGTGGAGGAGTACCTGAATCACTCGCGAAGTCGGCCATAGTGGTTGGGTCACAATAGCTGGCAACTGGGTCAGCATTAGCAGGATCAATACAGCATAAACTGCCGTTACTTGAACCCGCCGCGCAATCACGATTGGGCAAATCGTAAAATAAGAATATAATTTTAGTTGGACCACCGACAGTCGTGCTCATACTTTCAAGAGCATCTTCTAAAAAGGAAATATGGTCGTAGCTATCAAGCCACAAACCAGTTCGTGTTTTATTTTGAAGCAAATCTACAAAATCTTTTCTGACTGACTGATCTACATTACTAGCAGCACCGCTTGGAAGTGTTGCATTTGCACTTGAATATTCTTCCATTATAGTTTTGTAACCGTATGATGAATCATTTGAACTAGTTATATCTGCATTGTAAATATTAAACCACTCCGCGGGAGCGCCTCCATCATCGCTCGAAGGCGCTGTGCCTCCTCCACCCGAAGGCACAGCATCACCAGACGGAGCTTCACCACCCGATGGAGCTTCACCACCCGATGGAGCTTCACCACCCGATGGAGCTCCGTCACCCGATGGAGCTCCATCACCATCAGATTTATTATTTATCTGTCCTGGAAAAACACCCATGATTACGCATATTACGCATGTAACAAGAGCCACTACTACTATTATTCCTATTACAAGTCCAATTTTTTCAGGTTTTGTTAGATTTCTCATTTTATTATAAATTTTATTTTTATATAAAATATATAATGATTTTAAGCACATATTAAATACCAGAAATAATCAATCTGGATTGCGTTATAGTATCTTAAAATTTTATATTATATGTTAGATATAAAATATGAACAAACATCCACTATTGAAAAAAACATGGTGTGCAAATGCCTTGGTAGGGGCGCCTTGGGCCTGTGGAGAAGCCACTTATGAAAATTATAAAACCGACGCACGAGTTGGAAAATTAAAAGCAAATAATAGTAAATGTTCTGGAATGTTCGAACAATGTGGTGGTAATAATTGGACAGGCCCAACATGCTGTGAAAGCGGATCAGAATGCGCAATGGAAAATGAATGGTATTCGCAATGCACACCTTCAGATACTCCCGACGGATCAATGCCAGTAGGTGCGCCTCAACCAACGCCAATGCCAGTAGGTGCGCCTCAACCAACGCCAATGCCAGTAGGTGCGCCTCAACCAACGCCAATGCCAGTAGGTGCCGCGGCTGACCCAAGTCCAACATCGGAATTATTTTGCGATAGCACTATAGGAAATGCTACTAGTGCTTGCGATGGAGGTTGTGCTGTGATGAATCCAAACCAATATCCATGGATTGAATACGATGAAGACGGCGTAGGAACTTTATATGGTTTTGCTGCAGTGGATGCTGCAGGTGGAAAGGGTTCTTGTGGTACTTGCATGAGTTTCGATCTACCATCAGATCAAAATACTAATTTTAATTCTGAGGTAGGAGTTACAAAAGGAATTGTTCAAATAACAAATCTTGGAGGCATGGGTGATATTGGAAATGGCTACGGGACAGCCGCGTTTGATTTTTTAGTACCAGGAGGAGGTACTGGAGATTTTACAGGCTGTAGTCAAATGCCAGGTTGGAGTTATGGATCCGACGCAAGTTTCTCCAATCAAATTACGTCATCTTCAGAATGTGATAGTGGGTTTGGTGATGATACTGATGCTGCGGAAGCTTGTAAAAAAGTGTTAATTGATCTAATGGGATCGGGAGGTAGTAAGAATGCCAATACAATATTTAAAAATCTTCAAATTATAGACTGCCCTCAGAAATTAATAAACAAAACAGGTTTAAATGGTGTAAGTAAAGCATCCCCCAATCTTAGTTTTACAGATGTAGGTGGTTTTACACATTATTGGGATTGTTGTAAACCTTCGTGTGCATGGGGAAATACTGAAATAACAGATAATAACACAGATGGGGAAGGCTTGTGCGCGAATGGATATAACACAGCTGTGTATTATAATACATGTTCAACTCCATTACCCGAAGATACTTCGCCAAAAAATTGTTGTTCATACGCCCCTTTTACCGAATGCTGCGCTGACTGTGCTGGTCTTTATGATCAAGGTACGTGTACTGCAGAAAGTGGTACATGGTATTATGAAAATGGAAACCCGTAAAATTAACAGATAAAGTTCTAAGTTCTTATGTGTTAAATAATATTATAAATATATTAATTATTTATAATAAATATATTAATGACACTAAAATCATGGAAAAAGTTTTCACTTGGAGAAAAAATTGCTGCTATAAGCGTGCCATCCGCAGTAGCTCTAATTGCAATATTAGTAATATGGTTAAAGTATAATTGGTTTAATCCGCAACCAGATCCAAAATCACCACCAGAACCGGTATCAGCTCCTAGGTCATCGCCACAACCAGGTCCTACGCCAACACCAGTAGGTCCGACACCGGTACCGGTGTATAGTGAAATGTGTGATAAATCCACAAACGGGTCTTATTCAAAGTGTACTACTGATTCTGATTGCTGTTGTGTTTTTCAAACTTGCCAAGATGGAATGTGCCAAGGTCAGCCAGAAACAGCAGAAAATTATATGACACATTATTGGGACTGTTGTAAACCTTCATGTGCCTATAGCGACAAAGGGGGCTCCAGAGTTTATACATGCGATGCAAGTGGTGAAAACCCAACTGTTGGTTCGGATAGTGTTAATCTTTGTGATAATAACGGCGACGAGGGTATGTGCAAAACACAATATCCATGGATTGAAAATAACATTTTATATGGCTATGTTGCGCTGAGCGGGGATGGGGTGGGTTGTGGAGATTGCTACGAAGTTGAATTTACAAACGCAAGAAACATAGAAAAGGCGATTGTCATGGTCACAAATGGAGGGGATTCTAGCATTGGAAATATGGATTTAGCCGTTCCTGGAGGAGGCTTTGGTGCTAATAATGGATGTGCTTTATACGGTGGGTGGGATGAAGATGAAATTAATAAATGTACCAACAACGAAAACTGTGCAACATATGGCGGTTTTTATACAATAGAACAATGCGCGGAAACCTTTGCGGGTGATGAAAAGGCGGTTAAGGCGTGTGAAGATGTGCTTTTTGGAGTTTTTGGTCAAACAGGTTGCGACCAAGATTCTGGTTATCCTAGTAATATTTTCTTTACATCAAAAACAAAAGTTACTTGCCCTGCTAAATTAACAGACGGAGTTGTAATTTCAAATTGATTTTAAACATTTGTTTTCATTTATTTTTAAATGAAAACTTTCACTATATTGTTAATGTGGTTGATACACACCAAATGCCAAGCCTTTAAAATTAATTATTCACCCAATGTATTGGTAAAAAGCAATACTATTACCCAACAGTGGTCATACAGTGATTTTGTGGGGCGTTTGAAACTACACCAAGTCGAATCTGTAACCCTTTTGGAAAATGCAAAAGGGTTTGTTGCAATTGACAATTTGCACGAATCTGGAGCTGACCCTTCAGGTTTGAATTTACACGCGGTTAATTCTTATCCCGATCTTACAAACAAAGCTGTTGAGCTATTACAGGTAAATTCCGTACCTTTTGATGTGTTAAATCAGGCCGGAGGGCCTGATCCAATTAGTGTATTGTTTAACCTGTTTATTGGATATATATTTCTAAATACTGTGATTAGACAATTGCTAATGCTCAGCCGCCGCGGTGCCGGTGATAATCCTTTTGAAAAACGCAGTTCAGATATTGAAATTACTCAACCGGGCGAAATTGAACAACGATTTTCTGACGTTGCAGGCATTGACGCTATTAAAAATGAAGTTGTTGAAGTTGTTGAATATTTGAAAAACTCTGATAAATATTTGACTATGGGCGTAAAAGTACCAAAAGGTGTGTTGCTTGAAGGTCCTCCAGGTGTAGGAAAAACACTATTGGCGCGTGCCACCGCGGGCGAAGCCGGAGTTCCTTTTATCAGTGTTAGCGGAAGCCAGTTTATTGAAATGTTTGTAGGTGTTGGTGCAAGCAGAGTTCGTAAGGTTTTTGATACTGCGCGTTCATTTGAAAAGTGTATTGTATTTATTGACGAAATTGACGCAGTAGGAAAGCGGCGCGGTGGAAGCGGAATTACTGGCGGTGGAAATGATGAACGTGAACAAACATTGAATCAAATTTTAACAGAAATGGACGGATTCAAGATCTCGTCAGGTATTATTGTAATGGCTGCTACAAACAGAATTGATTTGTTGGACGGCGCACTTGTTCGACCAGGACGATTTGATAGAAAGATTAGTGTGCCTTTGCCGAACGCAGCAGCGCGAAAACAGATTATTAAAACTCTGTTCCCCGCTTATAATTCGGACGACGAAGTTAGTGAGCTAGCGGCGCTTACATATGGATTTTCTGGCGCTTCTATTGCAAATTTGATTAATGAAGCTCTAATATTTGCTATTCGTAATAATAAAACCAGTCCATCGCGAGCTGATTTCTTGGATGCATTTGAAAAGATTCAGATTGGTCTTCCAATAGAAAACGGAAGCCTCGAGTTTGAAACAAAAGAACTGGTTGCATATCATGAAGCCGGACATACATTGATTTTGTTGTATTTTAATAATACATTTACTTTGTCGCGGGCGACAATCAAACCTACTTCTAACGGGGCAGGGGGGTATACATTATTTACACCAAATCAGAAAAGCGCGGATTATCCAAATAAGAAATATTTGCTGGCTCAAATGATTTTAGCAATGGGTGGCAAAGCTGCGGAGGAAATTCTTTATAGAAATAAAAAATCTCAAAGCGAAGATAATATTCTCCAGAAAAATAATAAGGATTTGTTTGTTACAAGCGGCGCTGTTTCAGATTTGCAACAAGTTAATCAGCTTGCAGAAACTTATATTACAAAAGTAGGTTTTGGTAATAATCTAAACGGTTATTCGTCGGACCAATATTTGACAAGTGAATATACTAAAAAACAGATTGATATGGAAAAACAACAGCTTATTAGCTATAGTTATAATAAAGCAGTTGAAATTCTTGAAAACAATTTTGAAAATTTGAAATATATTGCAGAATACTTGGTTGCAAACCAAACAATGACTTCTGAAAATTTTATGAATAAAATTAATTACATTTAAACTATATTTACATCGAAATTTTAAAAAATAATTTAGACGCCGTTATACGTTACCGATAAAAATTCTTTAAGAAGCTCTTTCGTAGCTTCGCTCGGAGGGTAATTTTCTTCAACTGGTTTATTTAATTTATTTAATTTAATTTTTAATTTGCTTACAGCATAAATACATAATTTTTTGTGATTTTCAGTGTTATTTTTTGATTCCATCTAGTTTATTTAAGTAAATATAAGTTGTTTCATAAAATATTTAGTTAAATTAAATGGCTAAATCACGCAGCATGGTCACCCGCGCGCGATTAAATAAATGTGAAGCTGCTCGTAAATCAGCAGTTAAAAAGATAAAAACTGCTGAAAAGAAGGTAAAAAAACATCGAAGGAGTAAACCCCCTGTTAAACAATCTAGACGTAAATCCCCTAAGAAAAGCCCCGCTAAGAAAAGAACATACAAGAAAAAGAGTATGTCCAAACAGAGACATGCTGGACATTCATATTTTGCGATGGTATACCCGAAAAAAGCTAAGAGCGAAAACAGGAAATACAAATCTCGTAAATCACCTAATAAAAGTCCCACCAATAAAAGAAGATACAAGAAAATGAGTAAATCGGTAGCTGTCAAAAAAGTAAAAGCAGGAAGCAGTCAAGATGCAAAAAAGCAGATGCGAAAAGAAATGAAAAGCAGAGTTGATAAATCAACTGCAAAGGCAGTAAAAAATTATGGATCAGGTAAGGGCGGGAAAACAGGCGATGTGTAATTAGTTTTGAAAAATCTCAGTTAAATATAAAATATTTAATAATTAAAAATGAATGAAAAAGAAAGAATTGCTGTAGCACTGTTTGACAATTCTAATGTTAAGGGTGTGGTTTTATTTAAACAAACTCCAAATTCTCCTGTACATGTTAGTTTTAATTTTAGAGGATTAAAACCCGATACAATTAGCGCTATTCATATTCATGAATATGGTGATGAACGCGAAGGTTGTACTTCGCTTGGCGGACATTGGAATCCGCATAAACAAACACATGGATCCATTATTTTACCTGAATTAGGTAGACATGCCGGAGATCTAATAAATAATATTAAATCAGACGAAGAAGGTAATTTTGTCTACGAATATTATGATGATTTATTAAATTTATTTGGTTCAATAGAAACTACAATCATTGGTAGGAGTGTTGTGATTCATGAGGGGGTGGATGATCTTGGTTTAGGAGGTCTTAATAATGACGGTACAATTGATTGGAAAAGATTTGAAACAAGCTTAGAAAATGGTAATGCCGGCTCTCGCATGGCCTGTGCAATTATCGGCATTGCATCAAATAATTGATTTTTAAAATTTTTAGAATTTTAAAATAAATGATTTCATCTGTATTTAAAATTCTAAAAAATGTTAAATTTAAAAATGACCCGCCTCTTCCGCTCGGAAGATGGCATCATGATTGTGAAAAAGCACAATCATTAAAAGCAATGCATGCTAACCATGACTCATGCGGAGATTATTTATGTGGAACGCCATTATTTGTTAAAAATCTTTCAAAGAATGAGGAATTTAAAAGCGAAGAAAAAGTTGAAGATTTACGATCTTGAAGTAAACCCTTATTGAATCGACTAATAATCTTTAATCTCGTATAATAAAGAATTATACTTTGTATTTATTTGATGTTTAATTGACGCCCTTATATCATTATTTTTATAAACAGACCGTGCAATAGATATAAATTCATGATCAAACACATGTTCTGATTCCTTTTTTCTTATAGCATCTTCAATTTCCCATAATTTAGTATTAATCTCCAATAAACCATTATAAAACGAAATGTCAATTTCGTTTTCTTTACATAGAGCTTCTAAATAAGTTAATTCCTTTTCAACATGTTTAAGTTTTTCTGTGTTATTTATTTTATTTTTCTTAATCAGTAAAATAGTATATTTATCCCACAATTCTCCTAAAGAAACTGGTATATTAATTAAATTGTTAACCATCTTATATTTATTTACCTATAATAAATAAAACTAATTATGAATGTTTATCTAATATCTCATCTTGGATTAGGTGATAATTTATATATGATTGGCGCAACGCTCTATCTTCTTCAATACTATAATACTATTTATTTTGTGTGTAAAAAGAAATATTATGAAAATGTTAAGCTGTTTTTCAAGGGTAACGAAAATATTATTATTGTTCCAGCAGATAGAATTGCCGAGCACGAAGATAATGTTCAAAAAATTTTAACGGGCGATGTTTACAAAAATAATGATGTTATACTTTGTGGTAGTCTTAAGAATAATTTTAGAACAAAAATTACAAATAAAAAATTGCTGAACCGAATTAAACAGAAAAATAGATACACAATTGACCATGATACACTAACATCTAGTAATTATTATTTTATTGAAAGCTTTTATAAAGATATTAACTTAGAACTTAATATTTTCTATGATCATTTTTATTTACCTTCATTTAAACAGTCTCAAAATTACTACAATATGTTGTCGGATTACAAGAATATAATATTTATACATTCAAAATCATCTAGCAATGTGCTTAATTTTGACCAAGTTTTTCAGATAAACTGTGGGAAATGTGATACTATTATGATTTGTGCTAACTATAATGTTTAT
>Ga0115001_10003515_pt1 | contig 11667 bp, 9 predicted proteins | sample ArcticOcean_MG_C_12_FD_89869 | JGI IMG/M metagenome (GOLD analysis project Ga0115001, IMG submission 89869) | Marine microbial communities from western Arctic Ocean - ArcticOcean_MG_CB8_130 | ecosystem: Environmental > Aquatic > Marine > Oceanic | place: Arctic Ocean: Canada Basin | collected... | reverse complement strand
GTTTTGCTAAATATCTCAATCCGTCCACTGGGCGTATTCAAAGGATTAGCCAATGGGTCTGCTCTGAAAATCTCAAGCATAACAGTAGGTTTAACAGGATCATCAAGTTTGAACCAACCCTCTTGAAGAAATTCTTCATAATCGGGCATAGGAATTCCTGCGGTCTGTGCGCGTTCCTGAGTCTGTTCATAGATCCAACGCTGCCAGTCTAGTTGACTACGCCCTTGAGTGAAGGTCTCCCCTACCCCCATCTCTTCAGCAATGCCTGCAAAAATATCATAATCGTCACGGGCTTGTCCATTAGGTTCTGTCAATTTTGACATGGCTACGACATAAGGGTCTTTTGGTGTCATCGCAATATCTTGACGTTCCAACGTAGTAGTACACGGCAATACGATGTCAGCACGCTTTGCCAACGAATTCCAGCACCACTCATGCGCGATGATCGTGTCAGGCTTTTGCCAGGCCTGCATTAATAAGTTGAGATCTTGGTGATGGTGAAAAGGATTACCACCTGCCCAATAGACCACCTTAGTTTTGGGGTATTGATACCTGGTCCCATTAAAATCAAAGTGCTCTCCAGGGTGTAAAAGAAGGTCTGAAACCCGAGCTACAGGTATCAAATTTTTGACTGGATTCTGACCTTGCGGAAAAGACACCCCTGGAATGATTGTGTAATCGTTACCTATATAATTAGTTGCACTATAACCAAAACCAAATCCCCCCCCTGGTAATCCAATCTGTCCAAGCATCGAGGCCAGCATAATAGCTGCCCAGAAAGGTTGCTCACCATGATCTTGGCGTGTCAGTGACCAACTTACAGAAATCATCGTGCGTTCTGCTGCCATGCGCCTTGCCAGTTGTCGGATCGTTTCAGCAGGAATTTCACTAATATTAGCAGCCCAATCAGCAGTCTTAACCACACCATCCGTCTGCCCCATCAAATATGGTAGAAACTTATCAAAACCTTCTGTGTAACGATTTAAGAAACTTCGGTCACTCAACCCTTCAACTTCCAAGGTATGGGCCAATCCAAGGATAAGAGCCACATCTGTATTGGGTCGCAACGCCAACCAGTCACCATCAACTTCATCCAACAAATCAGAGCGCAGTGGGCTGATGTTTACAAAACGTATGTTGGCTGCAGCGGCAGAAAGTAGTCCATCACGTTGTACATGGTTGCCTGTGCCACCCTGACAGATTTGTCCATTCGTCAATGGTACACCACCAAAGCATACAACTAGTTTAGTATTCTCACGGATCGATTCCCAGCTAGTGCAGGTATCCAAAAATTCACGAAAACTACCCAAGATATGTGGGATCATTGCTTCAGCAGCAGCAAAGCTATAAGTAAATTTTGACCGGGTATATCCACCTATACAATTTAAAAATCGATGCAATTGACTTTGGGCGTGATGAAAGCGTCCAGCACTAGCCCAGCCATATGACCCACCATAAATAGAGTTGTTGCCATATTGAGTCCGAACACGCTCAAGTTCACGAGCTACCAATTTATGAGCCTTATCCCAGCTAACTTCAACAAAGGGATCAACACCACGCAGCTCGGGCCGACAGCCAGGGCCACCCTCCAACCAACTTTTGCGTACCATCGGCGCATCAATTCGTGTCGGTCCATCTTGCACATCAATGATACCTGATCCAATCGGAGAAGGATCAGCGTCCTTTTCAAAAGCTAGTAATTCTTCAACGCGACCATTATTAACTTTTGCACGATAGGTACCCCAATGCGTACTCGTTAAAGGGAGTTTATTGGGAGTTCGCATATTGAGTTCCTAAAATTATTTTAGTTTGATTATTCTTCATATAGAGATATCTAGTCCTAACTGTTCACGCCGCGTGCGGCTCCAAGCTTGTGTCATACGGTCTGCAATGATTGCGATAATCGCCATCCCTAAGCCCGCAATGATGCCAATCCCAGAGTTACCATCATTTAGACCAATGTAAACAACTTGCTCCAATCCGCTAGTGCCTACCAAAGCTGCTATGACAAGCATCGCGATTGCGTACATAATTGTTTGGTTGAGCCCGAGCATCATCACTGGCAACGCAAGCGGTATTTTGACCTGCCAAAGCAATTGCCACTTGGTTGCACCCATCATATGAGCAGCCTCAATCACAGTTTCGGGTAAGTTTCGCAATCCATGCTCAGCGTATCTAATAGCTGGCACGAAGGCATAGGCGATGATCGCCAGAAGACCCGTAAACTCACCAATTTTGAATACCATAACAAAGGGAATTAAGATGACGAAAAGTGGCATGGTTTGCATCGTATCATTTATGGGCCGCACAAAGGCTGAAACGCGGTCGTTATGGGCCGCCCAAATACCGATACTGGTTCCAAAAATAAACGAGATTATCGCAGCAATACCACATAGATAAACTGATAACATCGTCTCAGCCCAATTCCCAGTAATTGCCATAAACCCAAACCCAAGCATGGTCCCAATACCCAAGTTGCGTCCACCTACTTTCCACCCAATCACTCCATAGATCAAAATCACGCAAGGCCATGGAATGTTAGTCAGTCCAAAGTATACAAAGACCGCAAATAACATCACAAAAACTCCAGCCATGGTTTTACCTCGCAAACCAAACCACAAAGAAAAACTAGCCATTACCAAAGTATAAATCACCTTGTGAGTCAGTGTGAGCGCAAAGCCCCAAGTGAACGGACTAACTGCCCCTTGCAAACCGATTTTGATTGGCAGCATCACATAAAAAAATGCAAACGTCTTTATCGCTTCAATCTGTGAATGATAATTTACAACAAGATACCCGAGGCCATCATTCATCGTTCTACCTGGACTCCAGACGATGTCACGAGGCCAATCCACAAGAACATTGAATATCTGAGCAAGTATAAAAATGACTACTCCACCAATAAGTGCAAACAACCATAGTCGGTAACGCTCAACAATACCTTTGTGCTTTGGGTCGTAAATGCCAGACCTTTGTGCCAATCCAAAAGTAATGCGATCAATTATCATTGCCATCAATGCGATAACCATGCCAACCAACAGGCTTTCACCGAATTGCGCTTTTCGTATTGTGGTTAAGACTTCCCAACCAATATCAGACGTTCCTCCAATGATAGAAGCAATGATCACCATACTAAGAGAGGCCATGGTCGCCTGATTAACACCAAGCAGAATTTGTTTGCGGCAAGATCGCACCCTCACCTGCCAAAATAACTGACCTGGGGTGGCACCAGACATAAGACCAGACTCTATTACCTCAGGCGCAACATTGCGTAACCCAACAATTGTATTGCGTACCATTGGTGGAAATGAATACAGGACACTGGCTATCAAACCAACGACTGTGCCGAAACCAAATAAAAGTAGAATCGGCAGCAAATAGGCAAAAGCAGGAACTGTCTGAAAAAGATCAAGCGAAGGCATAATTACACGCTCTGCGCGATCTGAATAAAACCCCCATACTCCAATAGCAAACCCAACCAAGATAGCCAAAGGAACAGATATCCCAACAAGTGAGAGGGAATTCATGCTTTCCTCCCAATAGCCAATTACGACCATATAAAGAGTTGCAGCAAGCGTAAACACTGCCAGACGCCAACCAGAAGCTGCATAAGCAACAACAGAAATTAAAAATATTGAAACTGACCAAGGCAACCAATTGAGAACCTTTTGAACAGCCCATATAGGCCATTCAAGTAACCATGAAATACCCATGAAGAACGAACCCCAATTATCGACGATCCAATCCATAACGACATCAAACCAATCAGCAAACGGAACTATAAGTGCGACTGGATATTCAGAGAGCCATTTCCATTCACTTCCGATTGAAATACAGGCCAATGTTACAGCAATCACTGCCAACCAATGGAAAAAGTTGCGATTTATATTAATCACTTTCATCCTTAGATCTTCACAGAGCTCGTGTCTGGACCAGATCCAACAGCGAGCGCCTTCACAACACCTCTTGCCGTAGCAACCCCGAGAACAGATCCATCTTTGGCTTCAACAACTACACCCCTATCACTGCCACCAAGGTAGTGAAGAAGCTTTTCAATCAATGTATCTTCAGAGACACGACCAAGACCCTCCAGGGGCTCGTCAGAGGGCTCGGCGATATCAGCAGCAGTAAGGATTGTTTCCCAAGGTACATCAAGAGTGAATTCCCGAATATAATCATCCACAGGGTTCAAAATCAAATCTACTGGTCGCCCAATTTGGACAATCCTTCCATCACGCATAATGGCCATCCGATCAGCAAGTCGCAGGGCTTCGTGAAAATCATGCGTTATAAAAACAATAGATTTCTTTAATTTTGATTGGATACGTAAAAATTCATCCTGCATTTGCTTTCGGATTAATGGATCAAGCGCAGAAAACGGTTCGTCAAGGAACCAAATATCTGGCTCAACTGCAAGCGACCGAGCAATACCGACCCTTTGCTGTTCTCCGCCTGATAATTCTTTAGGGTAATTATTTTCACGACCCTTCAAACCAACAAGTTCAATTACTCGCTCCGCCTGTTCGTAGCGTTCGTTTTCTGACTGACCCTGCAGCTTAAGGGGGAATGCAATGTTGTCGATGACATTCAAATGTGGCATCAGTCCAAAATTCTGAAACACCATGCCCATCTTATGACGTCGAATATCTATTAACTCTGCATCAGATTTTCTTAAAAGATTTTCGCCATCTAAGATGATCTCGCCTGCAGTTGGCTCCACTAAACGCGACAGGCAACGCACAATTGTCGACTTTCCAGATCCAGATAAACCCATAATAACAAAGGTTTCACCAGCGTAAACGTCAAAACTTACGTCAGCATTAGCAACTAAAAGACCCTTTTTTCGCATTTTTTCAGCATGAGAATTAGCATCATCAATCAAGCCATTTCCAAGATTAAAAAACTTTTCAGGCTGTGATCCGTAAGCCTTCCAAACATTCCTACACGATAACTTTATATCCTTGTTATCCTTAATATCTGGTTCCATGTGGTGCTCCCAGCCCTCTACCACTTCTTGTTTTTACTGTAGCCCTAGTAGAGAGCACTAGTACACCACTATTGATAAGGGGTGGCAACTAATTGCTGCCACCCCTTTTAGATAGATGTAAATTATTTCATTGCTGCAGCAATCCAAGGCTGCCAAGTAGCTTCATTGTTTGCTAGCCACTCGTCGACAACATCATGGATATCTCGACCTTTATTATCAACTTCAAGAATGCCGGCATTTTGAGTGGCATTCGTGAAAGTCATCATGGACAGCATTTTAAACGCTGCAGGCCATGTTCCTTCAAAGCCACTCCACACAACCTTCTTCACCCTTGCCTGAGAGAACCCACAAGCAGTATCTTTTTCCTGGTTTTCTTCGATGCACTCACCATCAATCGGGTTCCATTCGATCCAGTTGAAATCATGCTCCGCAAAAAGCCAATGCGGTTGCCACATCATCGAAAGAATTGGTGATTTTGTTGCCATTGCAGATTTTAGTTCAGCAATCATTGCACCTTCGCTACCACCAGCAACTGCCTTGAACGGCAGGTCAATACCAGCAACAATATCCTTGGAGCGAGTACCCCAATCAGCCGGGTATGTAATTAGGCGGCCATTTGGAAAAGTTTCAGCTGTAGCAAAAGCCTGTGCACAATCATAAAGCGCTTTATAGCTAGGAAGACCTGGGCATTTTTCTTCCATATAGGGCGGATAAATCCAGCCTTCTCTTGGGTCAAGCCCAATGTCCCCTATGACAATAATTTCCCCAGACTCAACCATTTTGGGGTATAGGTCACCAACATTATTTGTCCAGATTTCTGCCGAAAAATGCAAGTTACCTTGCGCAATACCTGCATGCTGCGGCAATGATCCTGCACTAACATATTCGATGTTATAGCCCATTTTTTGGAGTAAAGCTCCGGACATTTTAGCTGAAATATGCTGACCAGTCCACTCGTTCATAACAACTATGATCGGCTTATCAGTTTCTGGTACATTCCCTGCAGTTACCGCAACACTTGAGGCTAGTAGAGTAGCTAAGACAAAGCTTACCACTTTTGATAAATTAAACATTTTTTCTCCCTTTAAGGCCAAAGCAAGACAGATTAACTTTTCAAAAACCTATCACTATTACGCCTATTTTACATTTATTTACATTGTTCAAACGTAAAATACTTACCATTAGAAAGTTTTTAAGTCAACGGATGCTTGTTGAGCTTGTCACTCGACATGTATATCATTATGCAAGGAATTATAGGTAATGAGGTGTATGCTAAATGCGTTCCAATGCAATCCGAACTAAAAGACGCACAGAACTATCTATAGCAGCTTTTGAAACCGTTATGGATTATGGGTTACGCAGAACCACACTGGACAAAGTAGGTGATAAAGCAGGTCTTTCAAAAGGAGTTGTACTTCATCATTTCAAAGGAAAAAGTGAACTCCTCGCGGCAGTATTTCGAAGATCAAACTCCATTCTTAGTAAATCTGTTATAGAATTATACAAATATGCGGAGACACCATACGAACGCTTATGGGCAATAATTGTAGCAAATTTTTTTGGATCGATTTTTAATCATAAAGTATGCCAAGCTTGGGTGGCACTAATTTCAGAAGTTCCACACAATAACGAGTGCCAGAGAATTCAGATCGCTTGTAATAAAAGAATATATACTAATTTTAAACATGAATTAAAACACTTTTTACACCCTAAAGAAGCAATTCAGGTATCCCATCAACTGGGTATTTTGATTGACGGTCTTTGGCTGCGTGGTGGCCTCTCGGCTGAGCCCGTTAAAAGTGCTACAGCAATTTCAGAGATTGAGTTTGCACTTTCTAAGTTACTCATCTTCGATGAAGTTAGTGAACAAAAACACCGTAATGCCCGAAAAAAAATAGAAGAGCTTGCTAGCATTGTACTTGGGTCAAAAGCATTTCAAGAAAAATCTTATCAAGTTATTTAAGGTAGGCTGTGCTACCAAGTAAGTCACACTGATTTATTTGACCTTTGAACAAGTGAATTTATGGGTTCCAGAAGGCTGGCACACGTAATTAGCAAGATTCCAGTTACTTCGCGAACTCCAAAAGGTTCTACCGTCAGAAGCGCCACAGAGATCGACCCCACAATAATTTCTGTCATAAACAATAACGCTACTATGCCTGGACTCAAGAATTTGGGTCCCCAAAGGGATGCATAAGTCCCAGGAAGAATCAATAACACCATGAAGATTAGTAGTAATGGCATCGCAGGGAGAGTTTGAGAAACCGATGGGACGTAAGATGACGCCAAAACTATCGCCACCAAAAACGAGAAGATAAAGGACCAAAAAAAGAAACCTATGGTTATATCAATCGCTGAAGTATCTTTCTCCAAGCGGAGACGTACCATAGCGACTGCCCACAATATTCCTGCGGCAATGCCCATCCAGTCACCCACATTTCGTGGCATCGGAAATTGAACCCCTAATCCAAAAATTGTAAGCATACCAATGATTGCAATTGCAATCGTAAGAATTCGCAAAGGTGAAATAGCCTCACCCAAGAAAATACGCGCTAAAATTGTTGCCCAAATTGGGTTTAAGTAGAACAACAACAACGCTCGAACTACATCTGTATAAATGATTGATGTCGAGTAAAACAATAGTGCTCCACCCGATACCATCGCTGTAATCTGTAATTGGAAGCCACCTACCTTAAAATGTTGCCATCGCCAAATTCCAATCGGCAGAAGGCAAAGCGTGGGCACAAGAAAGTATACCACCGTAACCCAAAGTCCGTGCAAGCCCGCGTCTTCTAACGCACGAAGAGGGATCCAAAATAAGCCCCATACCCCGCCCGCATATAAGCAAGCCAACTTTGCACGATTCTCAAGTGAAGTCATTATATTAACATTCTTTTACACAGAGGAAGGCATTAAATACTCGCAGTAAATGGTTGCTAAAAATACTAACCATTGGTAAGTTTATTGTCAAAAGGTACCTCCACCGCTAACATTTAGGTATCAAAAAATCTGCGTGCTGCGCGAATAAACTAGAGTTACTGCAACTATTTTAAAGTTTAAAGGGATAATAATGGAATTTGATTATATAATTATTGGTGCAGGTTCCGCAGGATGTGTTTTAGCAAATCGGATAACTGAAAACACACACAATAAGGTTTTACTTTTAGAAGCCGGACCAAAAAATACAGCACTTTCTTTGAAAATCCCAGCAGCAATGTTATCTAACCTCACCAGTACTAAGCACAATTGGGCATTTCAAGGAGAGCCTGAACCAGAGTTAAATGATCGCACTCTCAAGCATGATAGAGGCAAGACGCTTGGGGGCTCGTCCTCGATTAATGGGCTTTGTTTTATCCGCGGCCATGCACTTGATTTTGATGGCTGGCAACAAGCTGGATGTAGGGGTTGGGGATTTGCAGATGTATTACCCTATTTCAAGAAAATGGAAACCCATGCAGGGGGCACAGACGAATATCGTGGAAGAGATGGTCCGTTGCACGTGCATCATTCAACCCCAGAAGATCCACTTTCTCTAGCCTTTTTACGAGCAGGAAAAGAAGCAGGGTACCCCGAAACTAATGACATCAGTGGGTATCGCCAAGAAGGCTTTGGAGGATTTGACCGTACTGTTTTCAAAGGTGAAAGATGGAGTACTGCACGTGCCTACCTGGATCCCATTCGCCATCGACAAAACCTAAAGATCCAAACCAATACGCAGGTGCAACGTCTAATCTTTGAGGGAACTCATGCCACAGGCGTCGTATACAAAGATAAAAACGGCGTATCGAAAATAGTTGAGGCAACAAAAGAAATTATATTAAGTGCTGGCGCTGTTGGATCGCCCCATCTCCTGATGCTTTCGGGAGTGGGTCCAGCCCATCATCTACAAAAAAACGGTGTGGATTTAGTCAAAAATATACCTGGTGTTGGCCAAAACCTAAACGACCATCCTGATTTTGTTCTCAAATACAAATGTAAGCAACCGGTATCTTTCTGGCCAAAAACCAAACCACTGGGCAAACTAAAGGCAGGCGTTGAATGGTTGCTAACACGTAAAGGCGTCTGTGCCTCGAACCTTTTTGATTCCGTTGCATGCGTCAGGTCAGACAAAGGTGTCACCTATCCTGATCTACAATTATGCATTTCCCCAATTGCCGTAGATGATCAAACTTGGGCTCCCATACAAGAACACGCATTCCAAATTCATGTAGGCCTCATGCGTCCCCACAGTCGAGGTCATATTGAACTGCGCGACAACAATCCTAGCTCATCACCAGGTATTCTGGCTAATTATCTACAAGATCCGCGTGATCGCGTATTACTGCGTAAAGGCATTCGTTTAGTTCGTGAACTTGTCAGACAACCTGCTTTCGCAGAGCTCTGCGGTGAAGAGATTTTTCCGGGGGAAACAGTTCAAAGTGACGCTCAGCTTGATGCAAACCTAAATAGCCACGTATACACACAGTGGCACTTATCGGGAACAGCCAGAATGGGATCAAAAAATGACAAAGCGGCGGTTGTTGATATCGAGGGTCGCGTACACGGACTCCAAAGGCTTCGGGTCGTCGATGCATCAATAATGCCCTCAGTGACTAACGGAAACACTAATGCTCCAACTATCATGATCGCAGAAAAGTTAAGTGATGCTATTCTTGGCAACGTTCCCCTGCCCCGTCATGAGGCAGAAGTTTGGCAATCTAAGAATTTTGAAACTAGTCAACGTTAATAACACAAACAAATTATAGGAGACAAAAAATGATTGGATATGTAATGGTAGGAACTAACGACTTAGCTCGTTCAACAAAGTTCTATGACGCCACACTTGCCCCTTTAAACTTGATCCAAGTTGAATGCTTAGACATCTACACCGCATATGCCAATAAAGACGCAAGAGATGCTATAGAACTCTATGTGACCAAGCCTTTTGACCAAGAAGCAGCAACAGTCGGTAATGGTAGTATGATTGCCTTAAAGGCTCCATCAATGGAGGCGTTGACCCAGTTTCATATTACAGGCCAGAAAAATGGTGGAACAGATGAAGGCTCCCCGGGGCCACGCGAAGAAGGAAGCGATACTCAATACGCGTATATTCGCGACCCAGATGGCAACAAAATTTGTGCATTCTATGATACAACTGAAAGTTAATTCACTATGAATGAGCAACCCAGTGTGGAAGATAGAAAGGTTTTCCCGACCTATATTGGGATCAGTGAGCTTTCTCCATTTCACCATTTTTATGCCAATAAAAATACTATTCTAAGGCGTGCAGTTGGCCGATTTTTTGTACATGATAATGGTAACGATCCTACTGCAGGGTATTGGGCATTGCGTCGCGAAGCAGCACTTTTTGATGTACCTGAACGGCCCGTTGAAATCTGTGGGCCAGATGCTGTTCCATTCTTGGAAAGAGTCATAGCGCGCAAAGTCTCAGACCTTCAACCTGGAAGAGGTCGCTATGTTATTGTCTGCACTCATCAAGGAGGCCTGTTCATGGATGGCATTCTCTTTCGGATGAATGATAATTGCTTTTGGTTTGTTCAACCTGATGGTGATCTAGATACTTGGCTACTCGCCCATAGTTCTGGATTTGATGTATCAATAACAGATCCAAAATCTCGTGTCCTACAATTACAAGGACCAAAATCCTATGAGATTATGCACGCAGTAACGAACGGTGTTTTGGATAGGAAATTGAAGTACTTCCAGTCCAGTTTTTTTAACATTGGAGGCCAACCAGTTTATGTCTCTCGTACAGGGTGGACCGGAGAGCTGGGGTACGAAATCTACACGCTTGGTTCCAAAACAAACTCTCAGAAATTGTGGCATCATTTGATGGCAGTTGGAGAACCTATGGGTATGATCTTCAGTGCGATGCAGTCCATGAATATTAGACGGATAGAGGCAGGAATTCTAGACAGTGGTAGTGATTTTGACACCACAATGACTCCCTTTGAAGCAGGTTTAGAAAGGTATATCGATTTTTCCAACAAAAGCTTCATAGGCCGCGATACTTTGCAAAATGCAAACCCGACAAAACGGCTTTTTGGAGTACAATCAGCTAGAATTACTCCCAAGAGAGGAGATCAGGTCTTTGACGACAAAAGGCAAGTTGGAATAATAACAACTGGCGCATGGTCACCCTTTCTCGATCTTGGTATTGGTTATGTAAGATTTAACCAAGAAGCGGAATGGTCTGGTAAAATGCTTTATTTAAAACCCGAAGGGCCTAACAACGCGAACTGTGAGATTGTTGACCTACCATTTTACGACAAAGACAAGCTTCTACCGCGTGACTTACCAAATTTAAATACAAAATAGATTAGTATACAAGTCTTGGAGCTTTAACATCACAATCTCTAGAATAGATAATCTGATTATTCTCAATTCCTGAAATAGTGGCTTTTAAAAAGAAAATATATCTAATTACTGCATATCCAAATTTTTATTGCTTGGGGAATCTTTGGTTAATTCTTTTGTTACCGTAACGCCAGACAAGAACTCCAACTATCATAATTAAGATACTCGTATTGGAAGAGTCTTTGTAGAGTAACCCGTAGACACCAAAGACAATAATAAAAGCACTGATTACAGAGATTGTTATTTTCATACTTATTCGCATCATGGTCCTCCCTTATTGTTGAAGCATTGGTCGCTTTGCAAACTTCGTGATCTAAGCTAAG
>Ga0115001_10003514_pt1 | contig 11668 bp, 5 predicted proteins | sample ArcticOcean_MG_C_12_FD_89869 | JGI IMG/M metagenome (GOLD analysis project Ga0115001, IMG submission 89869) | Marine microbial communities from western Arctic Ocean - ArcticOcean_MG_CB8_130 | ecosystem: Environmental > Aquatic > Marine > Oceanic | place: Arctic Ocean: Canada Basin | collected... | reverse complement strand
GAATATGCGTGTACGAAATCTAGTAATTTGAAAACTCACTTGCGCGTGCATTCAGGCGAGAAGCCGTACAAATGTCACGTTTGTGAATATGCGTTTACGACATCTAGTGATTTGACAACACACTTGCGCGTACATTCAGGCGAGAAGCCGTACAAATGTCACGTTTGCGAGAAAGCATTTGCACAATCTAGTAATTTAAAAACACATATGAACACGCGACATAAGTAAACAACAACCAAAAGGATCAATATATAGATATCGAATTCCATTCGGTATTTGTTTTAATAAGATACTATATATTAAATTAACCTTTCAAGACGCCTTTGACTTTGACAAACCAGTAAATAATGATCTATTAATCTCACTGATGCTTTATAAATTCCATCACAAATAAAAAATCAATTACTAATTTAATAACAATGTCGCAACGAAACGAATACGCGAAGGACAACAACAACAACAACAACACGCTCGTCTGGAATTTCGTTCAATTCATCAATGGAAGAAAACGAGGAGAAGCAGAACGGCGTAAAAATAATCTTGCGCAACCCATCAGGACGGTCTCGAATTTCCCTTTATTCCGAGTAGCCTCCTTGACGGTGACGAATTTCATGAACGTTCCGATTGGAGAAAAGGGAGAATCGATCGCGATGCCGAAGAGGCACTTAGTGGCGGGGGATGAAGAGATTGAAGCTCCTTTGATCGCAGCCGGTATTAGGAGGAAAGATTTGAAGGTCTGCGTAGTCGACGTGTACGTTATTGGGTTATATTTCTCACCTCTGATGTGTAAGAGACACGAGAGCGAACGGGATTCGTTGAAAGCGGTAGCGAACGATTCGGAGATACCGAAGATCGCGAGATTAGTTTTTCTGAGAGATGTTAGCGGAAACTCAGTCGCGAAGGCTATTGCGAAGAACATAGAGAAGAAGCTCGGGAATTTCCAAAGCAAGCAGGACGAGGAAGCGGCGAAAAAGGCAAAGGAGGCGTTAGAGTTATTCAGGAAAATGTTCAGAGGAGTGAAGATCGAGAAAGGGGCGTCGTTGACGTTTACGACCGATTCGAACGGGACGTTGAGGACGATTTTGCGAAGTAAAGAGATTGGACCGCCTATTAGAGACGAACGATTATGCGCGGCGTTGTTCGAATCTTGGATGTGTAAGGAAGAATCTGTGATACCGGAATTGACTGCAGTAGCTTCGAGTATATTAACGCAAGCGCTCGCTTCAACGCCGCCAAGAATTGATGACGATCATGAAGATAATAGAAATAGTAACAAATAGTAACAAATAGAAGATATGTACCGTACTGGTAATACTGTAACAAGAAAAATGTAATAATAATAATAATAATAATAATGAACACGTTTTACAAAAATAATCGTACAAATATTAAACACGAGTTGGGAAATCATCCAAACTTCTAGCGGCTTTGGCCAATATCCACCGTTTTGCGACTTGTTTTTGAAGCTCTTTCGCGGTATTATCGTTAGCGAAGCGCCAATCATCGACCGAAACGAAAACTCCTTCGCAAAACTTTTCATTTTCTTCCATGAATGTTTTAAAACCGCCTTTTAAAACGAACATGTTCTCAAAATCAAGTTCAAGCATGTTATCCGATCGATCCAAGTTTCGTATATGACGCCACAATCTTATCGCTCGATTACTCGATTTCGCTTCTTCTCCGTCATCGTAGAACACGTATACTAATTCGTCCGCTCTTCCGGACTTTTTGGCAATTATAAACCCTCTCTGTAAATCGTCAGGAAACATCACGTTATGACTATTCTTCACTCTCCCACTGTTCGCTTCGTAAAAATATCTCACATCAATCATGACCACGCGTCTCGAATCTTCTTCTAAAAGCTTCCTCACTTTTGCCGCCGATACCATCGGAACCCCCGAAACCGAACACAAAACCGAACACGCTTCTTCGCTTCGCAGAACGTTATCAAACCAACAGAAAAAACTATCCTCTTCAATCTCGTTCAATCTCTCCTTAATCGAGAAACAATCATCGAAATCGTCAATATCTTTATCATTCCTGAAATTTTTTATCCTCGTCTCGTCCCAGCCTCGAAGACGTTGACCGTCCGCGCTCTTAGGATATTCAAAATCTTCACCAGCATTTGAACCGAAATTCGTACTCATCATCTGTTCCTGCTTTGTTCCTTCGCTCTCGTGCGTTCTCTTCGTCCCTCTCGAATTCGCAACACCTTCCGTTGCTTCCGTGAACTGCCCAATCAGTGTCGATCTCTGTATCGGTGAATCGAACTGCTGGTTAGCACTCCAGTGATTCTTGCGAAAACTTGGACTATTCTGTTCCAAACCTATTTCCTGTTTTGCAGATCTGTTCATCGCTTCCGCCGCGCAAAAGACGTCGAACCGCTTCTCGAGTCTATGCGCGGTCTTCGAGACAGGCGTGAGCAGTTCGTCCAAGCATCGCCTCGCTTTCGTTTCGGTTGGTTTTTGTTTCTTGTCCGAGGACATTATTTCTCGTCTTTGAACCTCTCGCGTCAACGAAAGAGGTGTAAAAATGTGAATTATATGTAATGAAGTTGGTGGATCAATTTTATTTCCCGGCGGTCTTTTAAAATCTAAAAAAAAAGCAAAAAAAAGAGCGTTTGTGAAAAATCTAATTTAAGTTCACATTCTCTTCTGATTATATTTTCAAATCGATCGATTTGACGATATATATATATATATATATATATACATCGTAATCGAATATATTAATAACATGAGAGAGGCGAGAGAGAGCTCGGAGAAGAAGGGTAACTTTTTTGCAAGGAATTTCGCGCGCGTGAGCTGTAACAGACCGGGTACGTTTTTCTGATTTGAATTCGATTCGTTTTTTTGACTGATCTTTTAAAACGGTTTTTATGTGATCAGGATTAGTGTTACTGTTATCTATCGGCGTGGTCGTCGCGGCTGGATACTTAGTCATTAACTCGAAGAAAAGTATAGTGGTTGATGCGAAGCTATCGGCGTATAGAGCAAGGAAAACGAAATATGCCGATCGCGACGAAGCGTTTGCGGGTATGAGGAGACACTTCGGTGAGGAGCAAGGGAAGCGAAGGTATTTCAACGAAGTATATCCAATCGCGTTTGCTCCGTCAGAGATTAATAATGGAGATCCAATGTTACAAAATTCGAGTATTATTATTAGCACGTTTGATTCTATGTTAATTGAACGCGGTGCGAAGTATGGGGCGATTCCGAATAACTGGAACGAGCTAACCGTTCAAATGATTTTTGACAGCGCTGGCGAGGAGAACGCGTACGCGAGCGATGATAACATTCTCATCAGTAAATTTTGCGAGCTGAAAAGAAAAATTGAAAAATCTCCCGGGTATGAAGAATCGTGTCAAAAATATAACGATATTCTCTATTATTACCCAACGAACGTTTCCGATGGGACATGCTTTCCGCCTTGGTCGATTTTCAATATTAACGCAGTATATATGAACGTGAACATGTATCACAACGTTTTACAAGTTCTGAAAGATGTATTAAATGATGATGATGATGACGATGAAAAAAACGGAAGTGAGAATATTACAGAGATTATTAACCGCCTACCAACGAACTTGATCGGCAACTTATCAGTCAAAGATTGGGTGCAACACGCAGAACCTTCTTTAGAAGATTTAAAACTCATCCGCGAAATACCTTCGTTTCAGGAAGAGATCGAACATTTGAATAATTTCGCGTGCAACGACCTGGAAACGATCCAGCTAGTAAAAAGAAGTTTACGAGGTTTGAACGTATTCGCAACGTGGTCAAAAAAATGGGAAGATTTTAAATTTGTTTATCGTCCATTTGAGGCGATTTTAGACTACGACGCGTTAAATATGACTACAACAACGATATCGAATAGCCATAAAGGACGAGGCACTGCGTTCAGATTAATATTTCAAAGAAAGAAAGAAAATAGTGCACTTGGCGTTTCTGAAGCCGATTCTATTTATTGGATCAAAAATACGTTTGAGAAAATAGTGCGAGAGTGGGGGAATGAAAAATCTATTCGCGTTTCGTGGCGACATTGGGATACTTATTCTGAACTCGAATTAGAACAACTTGCGAAAGATTCCAGATGGATATCGGCTGCATTCAGCGCTTGTTTCTTTCTTGTGCTGTTTCATACTGGGAGTTTTATAGTGACGATCACGTCGTGTATCGTAGTCGTCTCTAGTCTAGTTCTTGCAATATTCTCCTACGTCGTTCTGTTGGACAAAACGTGGGTCGGCGTATTGCACTTTCTAGGCGTCTTTGTAATCTTAGCCATCGGAGCAGATGACGCGTTCGTTTTGGTTGATCACTGGAAACTGTCGGCAAAACTGATTCCAGTTCAAGATAAAGATAGTACGGATGCATGGTTAATCGATCGCATGACCTGGACGATTCAGAAATCGTTCTTTGCAATATCGTGTACTTCGGCGACAACGACGACTGCTTTCGCGACTCTCATATTTTCTTCAATAGAGCCGCTTCGACTGTTTGGAATTTTCGCAGCTCTCTCGGTCATTTTCTGCTTCGTCGTAACCATTGCGATGGTTCCCGCCAGTCTTTGCATGGATGCGTGGATTTATGAAAAACGCTTGGCATTTTTTGCAATCGTGAACGCCCCAGGTGGACGTAGCTCTAAAGTTGTTCCAAGGCGCTTTAAAGTAGTGAGAGAGGAAGAAACCGACGAATGGAAAATACTCGATGTTGACCGGAATTTATTTCCGGCAGAAGACGAAGCAAAAAAAGCAAAAGAACTAGACCGCATAGAAAATGGGACAGGTCCGTCGTCTCTGCTTCCACGCGCATCGAGTCGTCGGTCAAAGAGCTATGGTGGTAACAACGATGATTTATTTTCATCGTTCGAGTCGCTCGAGCAAGAGGAAGTGGTGACGATACTTAATACTGAAGAAAATACCACTAAAAATCACCCGCGCACAAGTAGTCACAGACGAGCAAAGTCGTTGGGAAACTTCGGTAAAGACGAGTCGCATTTAAAAAATGAAAACTCTATGAATAATACGTCACTGAATCGAGTTAAACGAGTCCTTGAACCGATTAACGACGCTTTGACACGTGTTGATACTGCGAGAAGAGCCGCTCTTACATTTACAGCCGCGCTCAGCGAGAGCGTTGGAAAATTTTCTATTTCGAAACGATACGCAGTTTTAGTTATCGCAGTACTTCTATCGTCGTACGAGGCGTACGTTGCAAGTACGTTGAAACCACCCGATGGCTCCACGCAGTCTATTTGGCCGAGCGAACATAACTCAAACGTTTTCGCGGAACAGAACCGCCAGTACTTTTATTTCGCGAAACGAGAAGAGTCGATACCAATACAGTTCGTCTTTGGCGTCGATGCGAAAAGAACTCGTGAAGCGACTGGATTTGACAAGACTCTACGATTTGAAAATACAAAAGTGGTATTTTCTGAAAATTTCAACGACGCCGAGATTCTCGCGCAGGAATGGTTATTAAATTTTTGCAAGTTATTAAAACAAGACGAGCGCATTTTGAAGCCGAGTTTAAAGTGTTTTTCGGAAGAGTTGGATGCCTATGCGAGACGATTCCGCTATCCGAATCGCGTACCGTTCAATACTGAACCGATGTATGAGAAATATGTCGAAGATTTTGTGAACGATGCCATTTTTCGATTCGGCCAGACAGGTCTAAACAGCCCGCACGTTATAAGCACTGACGCTTGCGCGTTACAAAACGTCGACGCGTATGGATTCTTAGATAAAACGGTTGTTACAGAGGCGCTAAAACTAACGCGTATCAGTTTGCAAACGATTTGCGACTATATTCAATTGAATGGAGATGATTTAAGTGCATTATCGAATGTTCCAACGGTGACTAATACGACGACTGACCCAGAGGAGTTGGACGAAGATACGCTTCGCGCTCTTGGTTTTTTGCTCGCGCTTTCAAACAATACTAACGGAACCTTCTCTTCAGCTTCAGCGTATTTCCAAAATACTGCCTCAGCTGGAACATATCCATCAGCATCAGCATCTTCGTCATCACCGTCATCTTCGTCGTCGTATTCCGGATCTCTCTTCTCGGAGTACTTTTCGCAAACCGGAGGGCAGCAGCCACAAAGTGAAGTAAAACTCTCGGATGAAAACAGAGAAACGGTTGCGCTTGCTTGTTCAAAAATGAACGAGGAACCAGTATGTAAACGAGCGATTACGATCTCTGCATCGATAAATGTTTCTGGGACGTCTTCTCAGCAAGAAATCTTAAACGCGAGAGCGGATTGGGAACGCTGGTTCGAAGAAGTTTTACTATCCGCCCCTGAATCGATTCGGCGAGGCGACGCTTTTCAGACTTCTCCGGTATGGGCGTACGCGGACACTGTCGAAGAACTGACTAAAGGAGCTAAGCAAGCCTTGATTGCATCGTTCTTACTCGCTTTCGTAGTTGCATTCATTGCTTCGAGATCTGTCGCGATTGCATTCGCCACGTGCTTTTCGGTCGCCGCCGCTTGCGCTTGTACGCTCGGTTTCGCGAAACAGTTCTTACACTGGCGCTTCGGAGTCATCGAAAGCATTTGTATCTCGCTCATCATAGGACTTTCAGTCGACTATCCTTTACACATTGCCTCCGCTTACGCAGCAACTACATCATCAGCATCATCCATTCCTTCGTCATCGCGGACTCCTTCCGAACGCAGAGCTCAAAGAGCGACTCTCGCTCTCGAAAAGAGCGGTACTAGTATCTTCGGAGGCGCCGCGACGACCGTGTCCGCGGCCGGTTTCCTATTAGGAGGATGCGTCATCGTTTTCTTCACAACGTTCGGCGCGTTCGTGGTCTTCACGTTGCTCTTAAGCGTGCTCAGTTCACTCGTCGTGCTGACCGCCTTATTGGCCTCGATCGGTCCGCCTTGAAAATTGCGCAAGTTTACGTGCGTTGTTTTTTTTGCAAAACGTTGAAGAAGCAAAGAAAACATCATCACAGATAATTTTGTTTTTGGAATACTACGTCGGCGACGAATATGCAATTTATGTTTCTTCAAGCTTCTGCATTCAACCAAGATATTGAAAAATAAAATACAGGGTTGGTGACGGATATGCAATTTATGTTTTATGAAGCTTCTTCGTAAGAAACATAAATTGCATATCCGTCACCGACGTAGTGTTCCAATTACCAATATCTTTATTGAACGAACAATATCTTGCTTGAATGCAGAAGCTTGAAGAAACATAAATTGCATATTCGTCACCAACCCTGTATTCCAATTACCAATATCTTGATTTTTTTAAGATTTTTTAGGGTTTAGGGTTTAGGATTTTAAAACCCTAAACCAAGAAGAACAAAAAATTAAATAACAAACAAACACTGGAAATTCGATTTTATTAACCCGAACAGTGGTACAAAAGGCTTTGATCAAACGAAGTTCAAAGAAATAATTCGAACGATTAAAGAGCGATACATAGATATATCGATTTGATTCTCGATGATTTTCGCGATTGGAAAGGCGCAAAGCGCGTTCTTGCTCACCGTTTTCATAAGTTTCAGCCTATCCCTGCACAGTCATCATCACCAGGTTTCGGCTGAAAGTTCGTGTCCGTATAGCGGGGGAAATGCGAGTAAATACCACTTAAAACCACTTTTGGAACATTCTGGTACGTACCATGGCGAAGAAGGTCTCCCTGAGTTGTTAAACGAGTTTTCAGTCGTCTATACGGATCGAGCGTTGAACTCGATGTCGGACGCGTTCGTGAAGATTCATAAGGAACTGAAAGGGGTTTTACGCGAGGCGTATAACGCCGAGAATGCGGTTTTATTACCCGGCAGTGGAACGTATGCAATGGAGGCAGTTTTCAGGCAATTATTGAGCGATGGTGATACAGTGTTAATCGTACGAAATGGGTACTTCTCTTATAGGTGGAGCGATATCGCCGAGCAAGTGAGTTTATTAGGAGCGAAGGTTGTCGTGGCGTACGCCGAAACCGTGCAATTGGAAGGCGATAAATATCCGCGCGTTAAACCACAAGATATTGAAAAAGTCGAACGGTTGATTGAGCAGCATAGACCGAGAGTTGTCTTCGCACCGCACGTGGAAACATCTACTGGCGTCGAATTACCGCCTGATTACGTGAAGAGAATTGGCGATAAAGTAAGGGCTGTGTCTGATGGCATTTTCGTTCTAGACGGAATAGCCGCCGGTACGACGTGGATCGACACCTTATCAAATAGTGTAGACGTATACATAACAGCACCACAAAAGGGATGGAGCGCTCCAGCATGCGTTGGCGTCGTGATCTTGAACCCAAGAGGCGAAGCGGCTATTCGTTCGACGAAATCGGATTCTTTGGCGTTAAACTTACGCAAATGGCTCGAAGTCTCGGATGCATATGACAAAGGCGGTTTCGCATACCATACGACGATGCCGACCGATTGCATAGCTTTATTTCGAAACGCCGCCTTGGAGCTGAAGAAATTCAACTTGGGAAGAGCGAAAACGACGTTTGGGAAGCTAGGCGCTTCGGTAGTCCAAATGGTTCAATCAAACGGCTTTCAAACAGTCGCGCACCCAAAATTCCAAGCCAGTGGCATCGTCGTCATCTACGTCAACAAGAACTCGCAACCACCTTTACTGTTCAAGAGGGAACGAACTCAAGTTGCCGCCGGCGTTCCTTGGATGTTACTCGAACCTAACCCTTCCGAAGTCGCGACAGTCAGATTCGGATTGTTCGGTGACGATAAACTTAAGAACATCGATGAAACTACGAACAAGCTCGCGAAAGCTCTCGTGGCTGTTAAAAATGAGTTGTTACCGTAGAGTAAAAGTTTGTAGTAGTACGCGAGCTTTCCTCGCAAAAGGCGGTAAGTTCGTCGAGAGAAAAAGGCTCGACGCAGTCAGCAGAGAGCGTACGCAAAACTGATTCGAAGAAGAAGCAAAGAAACGGCTTTTTAAAAGATTTTAGCTGTTTCCAAAACTTTGATTTCTGTACAGATCCCGTTTCGTTCATATCGATCGCTCCTCGCACATCTTCCAAGCGTCTACAATGTATAGTCTTTTATAATTCGTACTTGCTTTTATTTCGGCACTTTTTTACTTCAACACAGAATATTTAATATGTGGTCGCGCGAGATGCCACGCGAAGAGCGCAGGCGCTCTTCGCGAACACCAACATCAATAGCATCATCGAACTCATCGCTTACGAATAACACGAATGCAGCGAAATCGTCGTCGTCATCGCCTCAATCGAACGCGACAAAACTAACTTTAGATACGAATTCGATCGGTAAAAAAAAGCAGCACGCGGCCCGTAAAACGAACGAGATACAGTTTCAACAACAACACTTCGCTGATAGGAACGGAATCAGAGTCGAAGTGATCATGGACGAACGAACACCGTTAACGAGCGATGTATACAAAAACAATAACGACAGGGAAAGTACGAGTACGCAAGCGATCATTAGAGATCCACCTGCGACCTTGAGAAGATTGAATATCCCGAAAAATGCGAACGAAATGAAGGAGAGGGAGAGGAGGAAATATACGTGGAGAGATTTTTGCCCAGGGATAGTCTCGATAGTCGTCGCATTTTTCTTATTCTCGGCAGCGAACGCGATGTTGAAATATGGGACGACGAAGAAATGGTACGAGAGGTTTAGAGGGCACGCGAGGTATACTGGGCCCGCCGCGTGTTTTAGAGATTCGCAGTTATCGGAGCATTGTTTACCGCATTTCGCGATCGTTGGAGCGTCGGCGAGTACGCAGAGGCTAAGGGAAGTCATGAAAAGACATCCAATGGTTGATGAAGAAGCGAAAGCGGTGCATTTTTGGAATACGCCGTATGGTACGAGGAGCGGGGCGACGCAATGCGAGCCAAAGATTGGGATGTTGAAGGCGTACGTAGACGCTTTAATGCCAAAGATGTATAAAAATGGTGAACAAGAACAAGAACGAGAACACGAGAGAATAGAGACGGGAGAGAATTTTGATGAAGAGAAGCATAGAGGATATGTCTATGGCGATTGGTCCGATACCAGTTTTAGTTGCTCGTGTTGTGCGAACGCAATGCAGAAAGCGCTGCCGAGATTAAGGCCAATTGTCGTTTTAAGCGATCCAATTGAACGAGCGATTGAACGATATGCAATGGAGAACGTGGACGAACATAGCGCAATAACGACAGATAATAATCCAGCAAATTTAGGTGGTATCGGTGCATGCGCTGCAACGAAAAAGTCCGAAATTGAGGCGTTTAATACGATGAAGAGCGATTTGGACAAATGCGGAGGATTTGAGAACAAAAACTTTAGAAATGCAAAAGAGTTGAGTGCATGTTTAGACGCGCATACAGTACTCGGTCCGTCGCGATACGATCATTATCTATCGATATGGAGAACTGCGTTCCCAAACACGCTCGTTTTATTCGATCAAGACTTTACAAAAGATCGTTTAGAATCGACTGCGAGACGGGTTGAGAACTATTTGGGATTGAGCGAACATAAAGCGTACGATTTCTCCCAAATTTGGCAAAACATTGAATCCATGGAAAAGAAGAGCGCAAAACGATTGAGCAACTACGACGACGCGTTAATGTCAGCAATTCAATCAGAATTACTCGAGGATATCGGCGCATCTTCAATCGAAAACTTGATGAAAATGGCCTACTACCACGACTTGCCAAATATTCCAAATGAATGGGTCGAGAAATACGTGAGCAAGAAATCTGAACAAGAAGAGCAAAAGCAGCAGCAGCAGCAGCAGCAGCAGCAGCAGCAGCGCAGAATGCTCAAAGAATGGTCCCCGAAAACCAATCGAGGGAAACTGTACCAATTCTCCGGTTTAGACATTGATCCAAAAATCCTCGTCGAAGCGGACGGGTTCATCCCAATCGCGAACAAGAACACGCTCAGGATCGCAAACTCCTTCCGCGCAAACGGACAATGGCTAAACATCCTAAGTCTCACCGATGCTCAAAAGCGAACGACGTTTAGTGAGTTATGGAGGGAAGATTGTACGCACGCTCAACAATGGGACGCCTCCAACGGCTGTTGCGGCGAAGACTGTTGCTTCGACGCAGCAGAAGCTTAAAGTTCTCATGCACGTTCATCCTTTAGTATCGTATCACAGTGTATGTTTTAGTAGTCTAGTTTATGAAATTTAGAATAGCGAAGTAGTATTTTTTTATGTGCGTTACGTATAACGTTTCATCCAGCAACGCCGTATTTGCATAGTACTGTATTTGCAACAGTATAGGCGAAATAGTTTTTAAGAATAATGAGGAACATTTCGATCGTCATAAAACTACGCGCTCGTGCGTGTATTTAATAAACAAACTCCACGTCTCCGTTTGCGAATCATAAAAAAAATGTCGCGTAAACAAATCGGAAACATAATAGCTAAACGAATTGGGCAAGTAGCATCTTCGCGCGCGTGCGCACCCGTAGCACATTGGTCGAATACGCAACGATTTTACGCCGAACGACAAAAAACATGGTCTTCGATTGCAACGACTACGGATTGCAATTTCACGCGAGGTACGTTTTAGTGTGATTATTATTTGCTCAAATGAATAAAGAATCGAATCGGGAACGTTTTTTGGCATTCGATTTATGTTTCTGATCTGTTTATGTACATTCGCGCGAGAGAGTTAACTGTTTATTTACTTCTTATTTATATATTTAAAACTAATGCCCTGCTCTCT
>Ga0115001_10003503_pt1 | contig 11703 bp, 8 predicted proteins | sample ArcticOcean_MG_C_12_FD_89869 | JGI IMG/M metagenome (GOLD analysis project Ga0115001, IMG submission 89869) | Marine microbial communities from western Arctic Ocean - ArcticOcean_MG_CB8_130 | ecosystem: Environmental > Aquatic > Marine > Oceanic | place: Arctic Ocean: Canada Basin | collected... | reverse complement strand
TCTGCGAAAGCACGAAAACGAGCTGGACCAGCGACGGCGAGTTTGTGCGAACGATTCTCGGCCAAAGCGAAACCAACCATATCCAGAAAAGTGCGATTGTAGCTGCGCTTTGTATTCTCTAACTTTAGCGTTTACCAGCATCGAACGTTTTTCCGGATTCTGAAGCGACTGATAGCGTCAACTTCTGGATCCCGTTAATCCGGAAGATATCTCGCAATATAACAGCAAAGGTGGTTTCCATGCGTTTGATAAGAGTAATCCGCATCTGCGTAGTTAGAGTGAGCAATCTCTCTCTCTCTCTTACGTTTTTAACAGATCGTAGGCGCAGAGCGCAGACTGGTTCAAAATGGAGAAACGCGCGTTATTAAGAACTGTTCTGAACCTACGCGGAGTACGACTCGTAAATAAATACGAACATTTTACTTCGATTTCGGCACAATCCTTACGCTAACTTCGTTATCCCTAGGCCTCAAAGAATACATTGGTCCAAACGTACTCACTCTAAAACTCGAAACATCACAAGTAAACTTCCCGGTCTTCTCCACCGCTCGCACGATCTTCGCCCTTCGTTCTCTACACGCGTCTTCAGTCGCCATACCGACTAACTTCATCACGGCGACTAACTCCCCCCCAGCCACTCTCGTCATCACGCTCTTACTCCTCTCATTCGTCGCGCTCGCCTTATTCTCCTCCGTCCCAACCGTCGCTCCTAAATATAACTCCATCGTCTTCCCGACTATTTCATCCGTCCTCGCGTCCAACGCGTATCTCATCGTCAAAGGCTGCGTCGGTGGATAAATCTGCCCATCCGCGTTCTCGCCCTCGATGTACATCATCAATCGAGCTATGCCTTCTTCTCTGTTTTCGTACGCCGTTATCGCTATCGTGTACGGTTGCACTAACCTAATCTCAATCTTACTCGAATCATCGTCTTTGCCATCGACCGGTCCAGTAGGGATTTCGAGCATCACTTGTTTCGGGATTTCGTACTCATCGATTATTGTCCCAGCTCGATCGAATGCGTAGGCTTTTACTGCTCGAGTCGATCGACGAACTAGCTTTACGTTTCGTCGTCGTTCGTTCTTTAAATACACGACCGATCGATTTATTCGTAAACAACGAAGAGTATTGTTTTTCATTTATCTCGCTACTCTTCAAACGAATAAGGAAGGAGGGAAGATTAGGCGAGATTTGTGAAGATGACGAAACCGTGTTCAAACTGATTGTGTACTTTTAATCACGCGTGTTCAAAAAGAACATCGATTTAAGACGTTCAAAACGCGATGAGTATCTTTCCATATCTGAATCGTTCGTTCGTTCGTGCTTCTTCTTCTTCTTCTTCAAAGAGGATCTCTCGCACTGCAAAGTTGTTTTCAAAAGTTAAACCATTATTTAACAACGAAATCGGATTTATGCGTCTATTAAATAAAAACAGCAGTAGGTGTGATTCGTGTCAACTTCTTCGTGTTGTTATACATATTAAACCTGTGAATACTTATGCGTACGCGATGAGTATCTTTCTCTATCTTAATCGTTCGTTCGTACTTCTTCTTCTTCTTCTTCTTCTTCTTCTTCAAAGAGGATCTCTCGCACTGCAAAGTGTTTTCAAAAGTCAAACATTATTTAACAACGAAATCGGATTTATGTGCGTTTTTATTATTAAAGAAAAACGGGCGTGTTTGAGTGATTCGTGTCACGATATTCACAAAGCGCGTAATAAAAAATCAACAGCGCGATTAATAAGTACGTTAAAATGCCATTCAAAACACCTATCGTCAACGCTCGATCGTTCACAAACGCGACGAACGCCTCGCAGGACTCCGAGAGAAAAGGAGGTTCAACGAACCAATCGAGGAACGGCCGAGGGACGCAACATTGGAAAACGAAGAACAACAACAACGACGAACAACAACAACAACAGCAGTTCACTGCGCAGCAGAATAAGAACTGCGTGATCGATTGTAGGAAGTTAACGAAGACGTACGACGGCCAACGCTATCAATTTGAAGAGCTCGATCTCTCGGTTCAGGAAGGACAACGCTACGCCGTCTGTGGACCGAACGGGTCAGGGAAATCGACTCTATTGATGACGTTGATAGGGAAAGGCGAGGCGTATAAAGGCGAGATTTGGAGGAGGAAGAACGCGACGATTTGCGCGGTCGAGCAAGAGCCAAGATTCGATGCGCGACAAACGGTTTTAGAGGCGTTATATGCGAGCGATACGCCGTTAACGAACCTACTGAAGAGATACGAGGAGATCGTTGGGAGTAACGGAAGCAATGAGAAGGGCTCTGCGAAGAAGTACGAGCAAGAACTCGGGAACGTTTTAGCAGAGATGGATGCCCTAGGGGCATGGGACGCCGAACGAAGAGTCAAGGAAACCTTGAAGAGTTTCGGGTTAGGTAATGAGTTTTTCCAGAAAACGACCGGGTTGTTAAGCGTTGGGGAGAAAAAAAGGTTGGCGTTAGCCGCGGCGCTCATTGAGTCTCCGGATGTTTTAGTTTTAGACGAACCGACGAATCATTTATCAGTCGAGGGAGTAGAGTTTTTAGAACAAGCAATAAATGAGAACAAGAAAATGTCCGTGTTGTTAGTTTCGCACGATAGACAGTTCATCGATAACGTCTCGACGAACATATTAGAGTTGGATGGTTTCGGTGGTGCGCATACGCATGGGAGCGGCGGCTACGCAACGTACTTGGAAGGGCGCGAAAAAAGATGGTACGATGAGGCGAAAGATTTAGCGAGCGCGAAGAATACGTTGAGGAAAGAAGCGGAATGGATGCGAAGGCAACCGAAAGCGCGAAGTACGAAAGAAAAAGCTCGAATTGAAAGGTTCTATTCTTTAAGTCAACGCGCTTCAGAGAAGGGAACGAAAGCGAAAACGTTAGATATCGCAAGTGACGTGAAATCAACGAGAATGGGCGACGTCGTCGTAGAATTCGATAACGCGCACTTGAAATTTAATTCTGAGAAAGTAATCTTAGACGGGTTCACCTACGCGTTTTCAAAGAAGGAAAAAATTGGCATCGTCGGTCCGAATGGAGCCGGTAAAACGACATTTATTAAAGCTTTATTAGGTGAAATTCGACTCGACGATGGTTTCGTGAACGTCGGCGAAACGATTCGGTTCGGATATTATTCGCAGACGGCCATTTTCCCGAACGACGAACAGCGGGTCTTTGATTACGTGACCGAAGTCGACGCGGACGTGAAAGCAATGGGTTTGGGCGGCTTTCAAGGACAGAATTTAAGCGCGAGATCATTGTTAGAGAAATTCAATTTCGGCGGTTCAAAGCAAGCTACGGCGATTAAAGATTTGAGCGGTGGCGAACAAAGACGATTACAATTACTAACCGTTCTAGCAAAGTGCCCCAACTTTTTAATATTGGACGAACCGACGAACGATTTAGATCTCGATACAATTGAGGTCTTGGAGCAAATATTAGTCGATTTCGATGGGTGTTGTTTAATCGTATCACACGATAGACAATTTGTAAACACAGTCGCGGATCACATATTCGTTTTTGACGGCAAAGGAGGTATTTCTGACTGGAGCGGCAGTTACACAGAGTTACGCGATTACATCCGAGCGCAGCAACAACAACAGCAGCAAGACGTATCTCTATCGTCGACGAAGATTTCTAAAACGGACGAAGACATCAACAACGCGAACACCCCCACAATCAAGAGCACGACAACAACGACAACAACAACAACAACAACAACAAATATTACCGCCTCCGTCGCAGTCGCATCAACTGCTTCGTTAACGTTAACGAGAGAGCTCGAAAAAGAAGCTCTAAACGCTCCGAAAACGATACAAAAGATTGAAAAAGCAATCGCAGTGATCGACGCGGATATCTCCAAGCTCGACCAAGAAATGACCAAAGCCGAAAATGACTACGAGAAACTTGCCGAGATTCAAAAAGCGAAAGAGGCGAAAGTTTCGAAACAAGAGCAATATTACGCTGAATGGGACCGCTTAGAAATAGTGCTCTCCACCGTCGGCGCGCTTCGCGCAAAATGAGATTTTTTTATTACTACAATCTAGTACTACTGTTATCACTACTGATCTAGTACGTCTACGCTACAATTCTACTGAATGCAAAACCATTTCACTCGTTATTATTATCGTTATAATCATCCTCTTTCAACAATCTCTCTCGTTCGTTATCCGCGCCTTTCCCTAATCTCTCCGTACCGACGTTTCGCCCAGAAATCATTTGCTGTCTATAAAACCTTTTCGCTTCGAATACCTCCTTCCTCTTCCTCTCGATCAAATCACAACAATCGAACCTGGCCGGGACGTGGACTGCCCTAATCATCCTATTCTTAACGAACATTCGTTCGTGTTTTTCATGGTCGCCATCGATCGTGACTTTTTCGCAGTTAATTAATGTCACGGACATCGTATCGTCGCATTCCTCGACCGTGCCTCTGATCACGCAGTCGTTCCTTAGTTCGATCACGACTAACATGGAGTTCAGGGATTGTAGGAAACATAAGAGGGATTGTTCTTGTTTTGGGGTTTTGTTTTTGTTTTGATCGTCGTTCTTCTTCTTCTTCTTCTTCTTATTCGTGTTTTCCATTTTCGAGGTACGGATGATGTTTTTGAGGTCAACTGATTTAGGTACAATCGAACATCGAAGTGGTAGAAAATATAACTAATATTTCTTTCAAAGGCATATATAAGGAAACTTTACAGCACACTACGAAGCGGTCTACCTTTCTCAATCTCAATCTCTTCCTCTGTCTTCACTTTATTATCATAATTATTTAGTGTACTTCTTCGCGTTTGCGTTGTTGTTATTCGTAATCGTCTTCGTCGTCGGCGTTGCTTTCTTCGCCTTCTTCGACGATTTGTTTTGCGCTTGTAGTAAAGCGGCCGCGGCTGCCTTTCTCTTGTGCGTATGCGTTTTCAAGTGCCTGTTTAAGTTTGATCTTTGCATGAAATCGCAGTGGCATGTTTTACACTTGAAAGGCCTCTCGCCAGTATGCGTTCGCATGTGAGAGACCATGTTATTTCGTTCTGAACATTTGAACCCACAATACCGACATTCGTGCGGCTTCTCGCCAGTATGCGTCCTCGTATGCCTAATCAAGGCCCCACTCGAACGGCACTTATAGTCGCACGCGGTGCAATGCCAAGGCTTCTCGCCAGTATGTACTAATCGATGTTTACGCAACTGCCCTTTATCTGCAAACGTCCTCGCGCAATCCGCGCATTCGTACGGTTTCTCGCCAGTGTGCGTTTTCGTATGTCTCACTAAATGATGCGCGTGCACGAACCTTTGTCCACATTGCGTGCAAACGAACGGCTTAACCCCAGTGTGTATCATCAAATGTTTCTTTAAATTACTCGAATCGTTGAAACATTTTTGACACGTTAAACATTGAAACCTTCGTTCTTTTCCAAAACCTATCGCCTTCGTCGGTAGGTTATAGGCGTCAAAGAACGCTTGCGAGTACGGCTTCTCAGGGTTTATATCAGCGTCTGTTTGAACGATCTCACCACGCGCTTTAACGTTCATCATCCTTCGTCGTTGCTGCGTTTGAAGCACTTCCAAAGGTTTCAGGACATATTTCGAATTTGCTTTCGTGATGCTCTTTTTGCGCATCATCGGTTTCCTTTTCTGTCGTTCCAACGCAGTCACCGATGGTTCACCCTTCTTCAACGGTCCCATCGCAGAACGATTTTGTTGTAAGATTAGCATTTGTGAGATTGCGTTTTCTTCTTCATCCGTTGGTTTTATCATGTTCTCGTTCTCTCTCAATCTCGCTTCTTTGTGCTTCTTCCTAAAGCTTTTTCGTTCTATCAAGAAGTCGTTTTTCGTAATCCGTCGCGTGTTCAGTGAGGACAAACGCACAGAGTTCCTACGAAAACGCTCTACTTCTTATGCACCGATGCAACGATCTTCTCTCGGTAATATACACCGACAGATACGCAGACTTTGCCGTGATTTTGCCTCTGATTCTACTGACGTTTCCCCTACAAAAACCCTAAACTCCAAAACCCTAAACCCTAAAACCCCGTTGTACAAATAAAAAGTGGACCTACTGTTTTGCCAGCAATCAAATGATCAAAATGAAAAAATATCTAAAAGCAGGAAACAGAACGAAACAAACGCGCGTCATCCGCGACCTCGAACGGCGTCGAAGAAGTAAACCCATAGCAAACCCAAGCCGACTATACGCTCTCCTATAGCGATCGCTCGAAAACTTCTTCATCGCGTGGCTCTGTTGCATCACAGCGCTGCTCGCGTAAAGAAGAAGTCGAAGAGTTATTAGGTTTTGTTAACAAAAATAACCAAAGAAGAACTGCGGTATAGGTCGGAAGAGAGGCGCATAAAACCTCGATCCAAGACTACGCAGTAGCACTAGAGAGAGAGATTGAGAGGAAGAACTTTGAAAGAGGTAGTATATTGTAGCGTAATCGCGGTAGTGTAGGGGCTCGCGTGATTGAAAACGTGCGCGTTTCGGTACGCGGAAAGCGCATAGTTTCGGATTTGCGAAATTGTGTGTGTGTGTGTGTGTATGTGTGTGTATGTGTGTGTAAGTGTGTTATTATCTGTTGTGCATCAGTAGCAGGCAGGCAGGGGTAAAACAGTAAAATCTGTGTGTGAGCACCGTCAAGCCATAAAAGGGAGTAAGGCAGTAAGGGACGAAGGGAGATAATATCCATCAATCACTTAACCCTAAACCCTAAAGAGATAGCGATAGAGATAGAGATAGAGTATGAATAATCTTACGCCAATGATGACGCGCTTGCGCATGTCCTCTAAAGAACAGGAAGAAAACACGAGCACGCCGATAACGACACTTCTAACGAATAATAATAATAATAATGATAAGGACACGACCGCCCTCCGCTCGAAACATCACCAGTATCCGTACTCATGATTCCAGACTTGAGTTTATCTGCAGAGAAAGAGTATTATAATACTACGAAGAGAATAGTTTGGATGTTTTACGCTACGACGACGAAGAAGAAGAAGACGAAGAAGAAGAGGAAGGAGAAGAAGCGACTGATGAGAGAAATACAGCCGCTGCCGCTGCTACAACAACAACAGCAACAACAAAAACAACAACGAACGATGATGATGATGCACTGAAAACGCAACAAATGCAAATGGATTATTCGAAAATCGTGATGAGTAACAGAGAGCGAGAGCGATTGCGAAATCAGTCTTCGATGAAGAAACGAGAGCGGCGCGAGAGAGTGGAACGCCTGATAAAGAACGCTTTAAGTAAACCGTATAAAGAACGCGACGTTGGAGAGTTGAGGTTATTGGAGGAGAACGAGGAGAAGACGCGGATGATGTTGGATCAGATGGAGAAGAGTTTGCGTAGGAAGGCGCGCGCGGACGAGAAGGCTGAGGAGAGAGAGGATTCTGAGCAAGACGTCATGGATGGCGTCGCCGTGACCGTGAGGTTGATTAAGGAGAGCGGGGGATTCGTGTTACACACGGGGGCAGGGATATCGACCGCGGCGAAGATTCCCGATTTTCGTGGGAAGAATGGCGTTTGGACGAAGCAAAGGAAAGGCGAAGTTGTCGAGATGCCAAAGTTTGAGAACACGAGGCCGACGAAGGCGCATTTAGCTTGCAAGGCCTTGTTCGACGCCGGTTTGTTGAAATACGTCATCACGCAAAACGTCGATGGGTTACATCAACGTTCTGGAATAGCGGACGATTTCGTCGCCGAGTTACATGGTTCGGTATATAAAGAAAAGTGCCCAAAATGCTGCAGCGTATACGTCAGAGATTTCGATGTCACTTCGACAAAGCCTTCTCATGGGAAGAATCGACATAAGACTGGCCGGTTTTGCGATCGTTGCCCTGATAATAATCAGGCGTTGAAAGATACAATCGTGCAATTCGGTGAATCTCTAGACGACGAAACGTTATTCAACGCGCGCGAATGGTCACAGGAGGCAAAGATGTCCATCGTTGTCGGCACATCTTTGCGCGTACCACCGGCTTCATCGTTGCCGAGAATGGCAAAAAATCATTGCGTCATAGTAAATTTGCAATGGACCTCTCAAGATTCTAAAGCGACTCTGAAATTACACGCAAAAGCGGATGATTTTCTCGTTCAAATCGCTAAGCATTTCGGGTTAGATATACCAAACTACGACCCTATGTTAGACGACATCGGTAGAAAGGTTGTGTTCAATGGCGAAAGTTTTGCTGATGAGAAGAGACAGCACACGACACCGATGATGGAAGATGTCGAGGAGAAGATGAAAATTTTACCCGGAACAAATGCTCGAATCCTCTTCGGCGAAGCAGATGGAGGAAAAAAGCTTTCGAAATCCGCGCGAGAGGCACTCGATCGCGAAGAAAAACGAAGAATAGACGAAAGGGAAGGAAACAGTAATAATAATCATAGTAATAATACGCAAAAAAATAAGAAAAAGAGGAAGAAGTCTTCTTCGTCGCTGACTATGAAACGAAGCGCAAAAATGCCGTGTTTTCCAAGACCTGGAGCGAGAGAGACACCATTGACGAATAATCATACGCCAATATTTGACATTTCGAAAATTACAAAAAAGAAACGCACACCCGTGGTGTTCTCCAAGGTAACGACCGAGAACAATAAAGAGATAACGATGAAGAAGGTCACACCAGTTGCGTCAGTAGCGAGTAAGAAGAACGCCGTAGTTAAAAAAGAAGGGACGAAGGAGAAGACGGTTGTTGTGGTGAAAAGAGGAAAATCACCGCCGCCGCCTTCTTCACCGCCGCTTCCTTCGGATGATGAAATAGCTCGGATGCTGTTTGCTGAGATAAACGGGATGAGGTCTCGTCGCAGATAGAAAATATTTTAGTCATATATAGTTGAATGTAGTAGTTAGTTACATGTATAGTTTTAATAAATAGAGACATCGTCATCATTTTTTGTAAGAACAGATTTCGTTTTCAACGACTGCAAGCTGAGAATTTGCACGGCAATAACGCCCACCGCACATAGAATGCCAATCATTTTCAAATCAACCGTATTTTTACTATTACTATTACTCGAAAGGTATGATTGTAAAGACGGCGGCATGATTCGGTTATTTATTGACACGTTCGAAAATTCTACAACTTCTTTCGATGATGCTATTTGCACCGTGACCGTATCGACGAGATACTTCTCTCTGTCTACAACAACGGCAGTAGTAGATGAATCATCCAACGCTCCGTACGCGTTTAAATACTCCATGGATGATAAAAGCGCGTTTGCAACATCCGGCGTCGATTCAAAGACGATTTCCGAGTCGCCTCCACCATCACCTCGTAGAAAAGGTAAAGAAGTGACCATATCTAACGCGGTATCGTTGTTCAAAAATACCAAGTTTCCAAGCCGGGAAGTGATAGTGACGCGAACCAAAAACGCGTTCGCATCAATTCCTGCGTTTGGAATCGTGAAAATGCCTCCTAATTTGATTCTAGACATCCACTCTATCTCAATCAAACCACCTTCATCGACGAGAACGATATTTTTTGTGTCTTCGATGTTGATTACATTGAAAACTATTTGCTTCGATGTTTCATGGATGGTCGGGAGAACATCATCCGATACAGAATATTTCAAACGCGAGCTAATGCGAATGGCCATGATATCACTTCCATGAAAGTTACTTTCCGGAGCGTAAGTAAGTTTAGCGCACGAAAAAACACGCCCGGTTGCGTCGAGAACTTGATCGCTGAATTTAGGCACCCCGTCGATTGAATTTTGCCAATATATTGCGCCGCGAGTTGGAAATTCGGTTATATCAACATCGATGACTGTGTCAATAGATGATCGTTGCGTATCATTTACACATACGTTGATGATAGATCGCTCGTCTTCTGTGACTTCTAACACGAATGCATTCGTCGTCGCTAAGCAATCTTTATTTCGCGAGGACGACGAATCGATCTCGACGCATGCCAGAATTGTTGGAAGGAGTTGAAAACTGACGCTCACGGAAGCATCGTTATCATACGTAAAGTTCCTAAAAGCAGGAATTACTACGAATTCGACTGATGTTGTTACCGCTGTCGACAACATCGAATCGTCATTATTATCGTTTGTATAAAAGTAGCAAAATTCGCACATCCCGCTCTTACAAAACTGCTCGCTGTGACTGCACATTTTCACTTCTCCAAATTCTGGGTTCTCAATGAATTTTATGTCGAACGTATCTTCAATTTCATCGCGATCCATGACATTCATTGATACTTTTGCCATGCCATTGTTTACTATATATACATTATCATTATTGTTATTATTATTATTATTATTTATAGTGTTATTACCACTCGAAGTAGTCGTATTTTCTACCACTGATACAAGGCGTACTTCGGGCATTCGCGTATTTTCATCGTGTATCATCCTCGCTATCGTTGCGTTCATTGCTCCATCGTATATCGCTAATCGTTTCAAATAACCAGAGAACATACAACCACCAAATCTCACAAAACTTACTATCGGCTTATTTTGGTATACCGCAAACGAAAAAGGATACGCGCTCGCTCGAACATCTACACCAACACCTAGCGACTCGCCGTTTGCGAACATCTCAACGTCCAGTTTCCCGCTCATTACATTCGCGCGAAAACTCACCAACAGCCGCGTCATCAAATAACTCTCATAATTATCATTAGTAGCAGTCAATGTATTTATTTTTCTTAACATTGGCGATTGAAATCTCTTTTGCGCGCAAGTATACGTCTCGGCTATAAACGCGTTTTCGTCTTTCGAATATCGAACGCGCACGAGAAACCGCACGTTCGATATCGAACACTCTTCCTCACTTTCCAATTTCTTAATCCCATCAGTATCCGCAATCGTTAACACCGTCATCATCCGATCATCATTACCATCATCATCATATACTTCTTCATTAAACGCAAACACGACTTCAACCGCAAAAGCTTCGCTTTGCTCGAACACCTTCGTCGCTAAACTCTGCTCGAACTCGACGTCCATTCTCGATCCTCTCACGACCTTAACCCGTCTCGTTTTAACGTAATCATTCATAATAACGATGCTACTATTATTTCCAACGAAAGAGCTCCATTTCTCACACGTTGCCCCAAAATCATACGTCAACGCGTGCGTCGAATCGAGTAAGTCATCCCTATTAAGTTCGTTGATACCAGATCTACTTTGCTGCACGAAACTCGTCAACTCGTCGCAGATCTCGACGTTCTCTGCGTGCCAGGATAGTAAACTATCACTGGCGAACGCGCTCGTTGTCAGCACTGCGCATCTTGCGACGAGCGCGAGAAATATGCTCATTTAATGCGCTAAAGTTAAGCGCTGCCCTGCGAAGATATGCGGAGTAAAATCCATGCGTATGAAAATAGCACCGCCCTCTTAAATTCTTCATTTACATTAAAGTTTGACTTTTTTTCGCATTTGTTCATAAAAAGATAAAACGCCAAGTTGATAAAATCGAATAAATATCAAACATGAAACCACGCGCGCGACGACGACGACAACGACGACGAACTTAATCAACCTTGATAGAAAACATAGAAAAAAAAAAGCAATCGTCCGATGTTGAACGTAAACGAACCAAACGCTCGCGCTAAGAAGAAAAAAATCTACGTGATAATCGCATCATTGAACGAAGAAGAAAATATCAAAAACTGTATCCAATCGTGCGAAAAAGCGGATTCGATAATCATCAGCGACGCAGGATCAAGCGATGATACGGTGAAGATTTCG
>Ga0115001_10003496_pt1 | contig 11718 bp, 9 predicted proteins | sample ArcticOcean_MG_C_12_FD_89869 | JGI IMG/M metagenome (GOLD analysis project Ga0115001, IMG submission 89869) | Marine microbial communities from western Arctic Ocean - ArcticOcean_MG_CB8_130 | ecosystem: Environmental > Aquatic > Marine > Oceanic | place: Arctic Ocean: Canada Basin | collected... | reverse complement strand
ACACAAATGCCAATTTAGTTATAATTGCGACGGTCTTTTGGAAGTATTTCCTGATAAAATAGCTTATCAGAGGGTAAGTAAAATTGCTCGCCTAATGCTAGATGGTTCATCCAGAGATATTACAAAAGGCGCTACTTTCTAACACAGTAAAAAAGTTGATCCGTTTTGGAGGACATCAGTAGCTAGAACCACCAATATTGGGTCACATATTTTTTATCGCTTTAAGTCCTAAAATTTTTTAAATTGGTATAAAGGTTAAGTAGGGTTTAGTGTGCCATACAGAGTGGCGGAGTGTCCTACTTTAAGTTATTTAAATGAAAAGATTTTTATGGTTGATGAATTAAAATTAGCATTTGAACACCCTCAAGAAAGGTCAAAAGAATTGCTAGAGATAAACCCTCTTGATAGAATTTCTCTTCGAAACCATATTCGAGAAGTTGAAATTGGGGCATTTCACTCAGAGAGAGGGGCAAAACAAAGAATACAGTTCAATATAGTTGTTGAGGTTATCATTCCCACTAACCCAGACGATGATGTTGATTTAATATTCTCTTATGACACTATTACCTCAGCAATTGATAATGAACTTTCTTTAGGACGAATAAACCTGTTAGAAACGTTAGCTGAGCGATTGGCCAGTAACATTTTGTCAGATCAACGAGCAGTTAGAGCATTTATTAGAATCGAAAAGTTGGATAGAGGGCCTGGGTTTCTTGGTGTTGAAATAGTTAGAAAAACTATTGATAGGGCTATTTCTAGTAAGTTAACTCTCCCAGATTGTCTTATCGTATTTATAGGAAATGATTTGATTCAATCCGATTTTACAGCTGAATTATTAGAAACATTAGCTTTGCAACAGTATCCTATAATTATAACAGTGCCGCCTATTTGCCAAAGTTTACCAGTCCCAATGTCAAGTTTTTCTAAAATGAGAGTAGCTTTGCTGGCCATGGATCAAAATGCGTGGATTCTTTCAGATGTTAGACCTGATGTTCAGGTTGTAGAGACACGCACGGAACTGGAGTGGGCGATAAGAAATAGAAAGGTTAGTGTTTGGGGGCCCTCTAAATTAGTTATGAGTTCAGACATTGATTTTAAAGAAACCCCGTATAATGTGTCAGATTTAACTTTATGGTTAGCGCAACAAATTAACACAAAAGGTATTTTTTCTATAGGGTCTGGAGCTAAAGGGCTTGGTCAAGAGCTCTCGTTAGATTCGGTGCTTAAATCAAAAAAGATCCCTCGTTGTAATTAAATAAAGAAAAAAATGTCATTATATTACCGTCCTATTCCACAAATTGATAGATCTAGAGGAAAAGACTCCTATCCTCTTGCTGGAGGAAAAGTTTGGTTTTCTAAGGTGGAAATTTTGGAACGAAACAGAGATAGTTATATTGTCCCAGCACCAGAAATCCCTGACCATGCAATGCATACATTAATTGATGAACGGCCTAACATTCTTGGCTTTTCTGCGTCGAGTCCAATTATAATGGGTATACTTAATGTGACCCCTGATAGTTTTTCTGATGGAAATAAATGGTCTTGTCCGGCTCAAGCATTGGTAAGAGTTAAAAGTATGATAAATGATGGAGTTGATATTATTGATATAGGGGGTGAGTCAACGCGACCAGGCTTTAAAGCTATTTCTGAAAAAGAAGAGTTATCTCGCGTTATTCCAATTATCAAATCAATCAGGGATGTTAACTTAAACGTACCGCTCTCGATAGATACAACAAAGGCGGCAGTCGCGGCGAAGGCATTAGAGGTAGGTGTTGATTTTGTTAATGATGTTTCGGCGATGCTTTCTGACGTCAATATGGCTGACGTAGTAAAAATTAATAAAGCTCCAGTCTGTTTGATGCATTCTGATCCGATTGCAAGCGACTCTTCAAATTTACCACTCTACGAAAACGTCCTTTTAGATGTTTACGACTTTCTTGCGAAGAGGCTTCAAGACGCTGATCTATTAGGAATACCAAGATCAAAAATAGTTGTAGATCCTGGAATTGGTTTTGGAAAGACTATGGAGCATAATCTAATTTTGTTAAATGGTTTAAGTTTATTCCATTCTTTAGGTTGCACGCTACTTCTTGGCGCTTCAAGGAAAAGGTTCATTGGTACTATAAGTGGAGTGTCACAGCCTGAAAAGAGAATGGCTGGCTCTATCGCTGTAAGTATAGAGGGTTTGAGGCAGGGTGTGCAAATACTGCGGGTACATGATATAGCAGAAAACTGTCAAGCCACTAGGATGTGGAAGGCTATGAATTGCGACTAACTTGGGTATTTTGAACAGTTTAATTTAGGCGATTAGGACATTAGATGGTAAGAAAATTTTTCGGGACAGATGGTGTGCGTGGACGTGCTAATCAGCACCCAATAAATGCAGAAATGACATTAAAGCTAGGTGCTGCAGTCGGAAGGTACTTTCGGAGAGATGGAAATGAGCATCGAGTTGTCATTGGAAAAGATACGCGACGATCGGGCTATATGTTGGAGAATGCGCTTACTGCAGGTTTAACGTCAACTGGAATGAATGTATTTTTATTGGGCCCAATCCCTACTCCAGGTGTAGGTTTACTTACACGATCTATGAGGGCTGATCTTGGGATTATGATCTCAGCTTCACATAATCCGCATTATGATAATGGAATTAAACTTTTTGGACCTGATGGTTACAAGCTAAATGATCAGTCGGAGGCAGAGATAGAGGAATTGCTAGAGCATGATATTGACAGAGCTAGTGCAGAAAATATTGGAAAGGCAAAACGTATTGATGATGGCTTGGGTAGATACGTTGAAAGAGTAAAAAGTACTTTTCCCTCAGGAGTAAGGTTGGACGGAATAAAAATAGTTGTAGATTGTGCTAATGGGGCTGCTTATAGAAGTGCTCCAGAGGTTTTGTGGGAGCTGGGAGCTGACGTTATACCAATCGGGATTAATCCTGATGGGTTTAATATTAATAAAGACTGTGGGTCTACAAATACAAAAGCAATCAAAGAGGCGGTTCTTTCAAATAAGGCTGATCTTGGAATATGCCTGGACGGAGATGCTGATCGGGTAATTCTAATCGATGAGTTTGGAGTTGAAGGTGATGGAGATCAGATATTAGCGGTGCTTGCAGGTAGGTGGGCACGGCAAGGTATTTTAAGTGGTGGAACACTAGTTTCAACTGTTATGTCTAATCTGGGGTTAGAACGTTACTTAGAAAGTAAATCAGTAGCGCTATTAAGGACATCTGTGGGTGATAGGTATGTTGTAGAGGCAATGCGTAAGGGTGGCTATAACTTAGGTGGTGAACAGTCAGGTCATATTGTAATGACCGACCATTCAACAACTGGTGACGGGATAGTGGCCGCTTTACAGTTTTTATCAATAATGAAAAAGGAAAACACTCCAGCAAGCCTACTCTTACATCAATTTGAGGCGTATCCTCAAAAATTGTTGAACATAGCTTACAGTCCTAATAAAGATCCGTTAAAAATTGATTCAGTTCAGGAAACTATAAATCGCCTAGAAAAAAAACTTTTTGGTATAGGCCGTGTGTTAATACGTAAATCTGGAACAGAGCCGCTAATTCGTATAATGGCAGAGTGTGAAGATGAAGCCTTGTTGAGTAGCGTAGTAGATGAAATAGCTGAAAAAATTAAACTAGAGAGTGGAAATGATTAAAGTTACTTAAAATTAATTCTTTAAGAAACCTATTATAGCTCTAGATTGACTTATACCGATCCCTAATAAAATTATTAATAGACCAATAAATAATGTTGGTGGCAGCTCTTCATTAGCAAAAGTAACACTATATACGATCGCCCAAATTGGAATTTGGTAGGTTGTTAAACTCATAAATAAAGAGCCTGCACTTTTAGTTATATGAATTCTAAGCACGGCCCCTAGGGCTGAGGCAAAAACTGCTAAATATAGCAAAGAAGATAAAGATCTTAACGAAATCTCAGTTGGGACTCCCTCGTAATAAAGAGCTAAAGGGGTGAGGATTAGAGCTGCGGCCATTAATGTGATAGCTGCAAAAATCAATTGTGGCATTCTGGGTGCATTTCTGGTCATAACTGACCCAACTGCGTAGCATAGCGCTGCGGTAAAACAAGCTAATTGTCCCAATATCTCGGTAAGATTTGATCCTATTTTTGTGAATTCAAGGTCAAATAAAACAAGTATTCCTAAAAACCCTAAGATAAACCCAATAATCCGTCTTGGACCTATACTTTCTTCGGGCGAGAAAATGTAAACAAGTGGAAGTACTAACAGGGGTACTGCACTCATTGAGACACCTGCAAATGCTGAAGAAACGTGCTGTTGCCCCCAGCTAAGTAAATAAAGGGGTAGAGCAATTGATATGGCACCAATTAATATTCCATAAACCCACGATTTTAAATTCTGAATATGCCTGAAGTGTTGGCCCATTGCCGGAGCAATAACGGATAGAAATATTCCTGCTATAAGAGTTCGCATTGCGGCTGATGTCCATGGGCCAACCGTTTCTAGTGAGATTTTTATAAATAAGAATGACCCTCCCCAAATAACTCCTAAAGCACACATTAAAAACCAATTTAATTTACCTGGATTATCTGGAGAGATGGCGATTGATTTAGTTATTTAATGTCTCCATGTAAGGTAAGTGGAGATACTTTTTAGGTATCTCCAGTAGTATCGAATAATTAATTTCTTTCTTGATCAACCAATTTACCAGCAGAAATCCAAGGCATCATTCCTCGTAATACTTCTCCAGTAGCTTCGATTTGGTGAGCATCGTTTCGTCTACGAGTACCTCTAAAAAATGGTTGTCCAACTGCGTTTTCTGTCATGAAATCCCTAACAAACTTACCAGTCTGGATATCGTTTAGGATATCTTTCATTCTAGCTTTTGTTTCGTCGTAAGGAAGTACTCGTGGGCCACTCACATATTCACCGTATTCTGCTGTATTGGATATCGAATAATTCATATTGGCGATTCCGCCTTCATATATTAAATCAACGATTAGTTTTACCTCATGTAAACATTCAAAATAAGCCATCTCGGGTGCATAACCAGCTTCTACTAAGGTCTCAAAGCCCATACGGATTAATTCTACAATGCCTCCACAGAGTACAGCTTGTTCTCCGAATAGATCAGTCTCACACTCTTCTCGAAAATTTGTTTCTATTATACCAGAGCGACCACCACCAATTGCAGAACAGTAACTTAAGCCAATTTCCAATGCTTTACCGGAAGCATCGTTATCAACAGCAACAAGGCAGGGTACTCCACCACCTTTAACGAATTCGCCGCGAACAGTGTGCCCAGGGCCTTTTGGGGCCATCATTATTACGTCTAAGCCCTCTTTTGGCTGAATTAAACCAAAATGAACGTTTAGACCATGTGCAAATGCGATTGCGGCACCACTTTTAATATGGTCATGGACATGCTTTTTGTATGTTTCAGCCTGCAACTCATCTGGCATAGTAAACATCATTAAATCACACCAGGCTGCAGCTTCTTCAATGCCCATGACTTTTAGTCCTTCGCCTTCTGCTTTTTTTGTTGAAGGTGATCCATCTCGGAGTGCAACAACTAGGTTTTGAGCTCCGCTGTCTCTTAAGTTAAGAGCGTGAGCATGCCCCTGAGATCCATAACCTAAAATGGCAACTTTTTTGTCTTTTATAAGATTAATGTCACAGTCTCGATCATAATAAACACGCATATATTTTTCCTTTTGATTGAATTTATAACTATTATGGATATTATGGATATACTAAGAATTACAATATTATTTTTTATTTATTGTATAAATTAATATATTTATGGTAAATTCATTCTAATAATAACTAATTAAAGGAAAAATCATTCTTAATGAGATTGATAAGGAAATTTTAAAGCACTTACAACAAAACCCTACTATTAGTGTTGGTGAGCTTGCGGATTTATGTGGTGTAACGAGCACTACCTGCTGGCGTCGAGTAGAAAAGTTAAAAGCTACAAATATAATTATATCAACCCATGCAATAATCGACTGGCGTTCGTTGGGTTATGAAGTTGAGGTTTCACTCAGAATAAACCTTGATAAGAGCCAACCAAGGGCTTTTGAAGACTTTATACAAGGGGCACGCAAAATACCTCAAGTAATTGAAATTCAAACTTTTTTGGGGAGTGTCGATGTAAGACTAAGTGTATTGGCTAGAGATATGGGGCACTATCAAGAACTATATATGACTCAGATTTTAACTTTACCAAATATTTTGGATGTAGAGGCGTTGATGCATATAGCATCCGTAAAATCAAATGAGATGTTACCATTATGATACATTTGGATCATATTGATCACCAGTTATTATTGGCTTTATCTTCTCATGGGAATAGTAATGCTGGTGCCCTTGGACGACAGTTAGGGCTTAGTCAACCAGTAGCCTGGAGGAGAATAAAGAGATTAGAAAAACATGTAATTACTGGTTATCGCGTTAACTTGGATAAAGAAAAGCTAGGCTTTGGAGTAACTGTGTTCTTAGGAATAAAGCTTGCAACAAAGGGCAGGGTGTCACTTAGCGACTTTGAGCGAGCAGTAATTTCAATTCCAGAAGTACAGCAGATTCAGCATGTGCTTGGTTTGTATGACTATAGATTAAGGATTGTTTCTAAAGATTTGTCAGATTTTGAACGTATTTTAAGGCGAAGAATTATGACACTACCTGGTGTAGGGAATGTTGAGGCAAATGTACTTCTTAGCGAAGAGCGTCGCCTTGGTCCGTTGGGAGGATATAATCAAATACTAAAATAATAAATATACTTTAATTTTTATATAAAAAATATATATTATCAAATAAAACCATCATTGGAGAATTAACACTATGGTAGCTTCACCTAATAATATAGACCCAAATGGGTTAAAAGAGTTTTCAGTTGTTTTTACTGATAGATCATTAAATCATATGTCTGAATTATTTGGAGGTGTTATGAATGATATATCTAGTACACTAAAAGAGGTATATAAGGCTCATAGTATTGCTCTGGTACCAGGTGGTGGAACCTTTGCAATGGAATCTGTAGCTAGACAGTTTATGTCGGGAAAGACTGCACTAGTAGTCAGAAATGGATGGTTTTCGTATAGATGGAGTCAGATATTTGAGACCGGTAATATTTGCAAATCTTCCATTGTTATGAAAGCAAAACAGTCTGGTAATAACGTTCAATCAAGTTTTGAACCTGCTCCAATTGATGAGGTTGTTGCAAAAATTAAAACTGAAAAGCCAGACTTTGTTTTTGCGCCTCATGTTGAAACTTCAGCGGGTATCATACTTCCAGATGATTATATTAGGGAACTTTCCAGAGCAGCCCACTCTGTTAATGCTCTAATGGTTTTAGATTGTATCGCTAGTGGATGCGTATGGGTAGATATGGAGGACACAGGCGTTGATATTTTAATTTCAGCACCTCAAAAAGGATGGTCTTCTCAACCATGTGCAGGTTTAGTTATGATGTCTGCTAATGCTAGAAACAAAATAAATACGACTGAGTCAGATAGTTTTGCTATGGATTTAAAGAAATGGCTTTCAATTATGGAAACCTATGAAGCAGGAGGTCATGCATATCATGCAACCATGCCTACAGATTCTCTAAAAGTTTTTAGAGATACGTTATCAGAGACCCGTGAATTTGGATTTTCAACAGCGTTTGATGCTCAGTGGAAACTTGGAAACTCTGTCAGAGAGGCCTTAAAAAATTGGGGTATTAAGTCAGTGGCGGCAGACGGTTTTGGTGCTCCTGGTGTCGTGGTTAGCTACACTGAATCCCCTGATGTTCAAAATGGGTCACGATTTAAAGAACTTGGGTTTCAAATTGCAGCTGGAGTACCGTTAAAATGTGATGAACCTTCAGGATTTAGTACATTTCGTTTGGGCCTTTTTGGGTTAGATAAACTCAAGAATGTTGAGAGTACCTTAGCAACTTTAGATCAAGCTTTTGAACAAATATTTACGTCTTGACTCTTAAATTTTTTTTAAACAACTATTTTGTTACACGTCAATACGGAGGCTGAAATGAATGATAAATACAAAGTAGTAGTTATTGGTGGGGGTGTCGTGGGGGCATCTGTTCTTTATCATCTTGCGAAATTTGGTTGGAAAGATGTTGTTCTCTTAGAGAGGTCAATTCTTACTGCGGGCTCAAGCTGGCATGCTGCTGGTGGCATCCACGCATTAAACGCTGACCCAACGATGGCTTCTTTGCAAGCCTATACAATTGATTTACTTGCCGAGATTGAAAAAGAAAGTGGTCAAAATATTGGATTGCATATGACTGGTGGGATAACAGTTGCTTCTACACCTGAGCGCTGGCAATGGTTAAAATCTGCCTATCGAGTATTCCAGTCTATAGGAATTGAAGATTGTTATCTAATGTCGCCGGCCGAAATTAAAGAAAAATGCCCTATAATGGATATTACAGGTATTCTGGGAGGTTTATGGGCTGATAGAGAAGGGTATGTTGACACTACTGGAACGGTACATGCATATGCTGGAGCTGCCCGTAAGCTTGGGGCACAAGTAGTAGAGCACAATAAAGTGGAAGAACTCAAGCAACGTGCTGATGGTAGTTGGGATGTTATAACCCAAAAGGGTATTATTCATGCTGAGCACGTTGTAAATGCTGGTGGATTATGGGCAAAACAATTAGGTCGTATGGTTGGTCTTGATTTACCTGTTTCACCTTTGTCACATCATTACTTTATAACAGATACTATCCCAGAACTTGAGGCAATAGATTTTGAGGTTCCTATGATGGTGGACCTCGAAGGGTTTACTTATATGCGGCAAGACCAAAAAGGAATTTTGATAGGAATATATGAACTAAACCATCAACACTGGGAAGTTGATGGAGCGCCTTGGGACTATGGATTTGAACTTTTACAAGAAGATACCGACCGAATTGGTCCAGAGCTTATTGAGGCATATAATAGGTATCCAACTTTAGAAAATATTGGAATAAAGAATTGGGTTAACGGGGCTTTTACGTTCTCTCCTGATGGGAATCCTCTAGTTGGACCCATAAGAGGTCTTAAAAATTACTGGTTAGCTTGTGGTGTAATGGCAGGATTTTTACAGGGTGGTGGGGTAGGTAAAACCCTGGCAGAGTGGATGATTTATGGGGAGAGTGAAGCAGACTCTTGGCCAATGGATATAGCTCGATATGGAAAATTCTCATCAAATCGAAAGTATATCAAGCAGACTACTGGGCAGTTTTATTCGCGACGGTTTGTTATGACTTACCCTAACGAGCAACTGCCTGCGGGGAGAGCGCTTAAGAAAGCTCCAGCTTATTCAGCAATGACAGCAGAAGGGTGTAAGTGGGGAGAAAGCTGGGGTTTAGAAGTTCCATTACTTTTTGGCCCTAAGGATTTTGAAGAAACACCTACACTTAAGAGATCTAACGCTTTTGTTGAAGTGGAAAAGGAAGTTAGGGCTGTTCGAGAAAACGTAGGGCTCTTAGATATTTCCGGTTTTTCTAGGTTTGAAATAAAAGGACCGAATGCAGAAAAATGGTTAAATTATGTAATGGCAACCAAATTACCTAAGCCTGGTCGAGCTAGATTAGCTGTAATGCTTGCTCCCAGTGGACGCCTGAAGGGTGATTTAACTCTCTTTAATTGGGGTGACGGCTCCTGGTGGATTATGGGGAGTTATTACTTAAGAGAATGGCATATGAGATGGTTTGAGGACCATATGGAAGACGGGGTTTCAGTAAAAGATATCTCAGATACAATTGTCGGTTTTTCGATAACTGGACCAAAGTCGCGAGATGTTTTATCAAAACTAACTCACAGTGATGTTAGCAATGAAAACATGCCATTTTTGTCCTGTCGAGAAATGGATGTTGGATTGGTTAGAGCAAAAGTTGGACGCCTTTCTGTATGTGGTGAGCTTGGGTACGAAATAAATTGTGGAGCCCTTGAGCACATATCCTTAAGAGAGACCCTATTAGAAGCTGGTGCTGAGTTTAATATTCGTGAGTTCGGGTTTTATGCTATGAACTCTCTTCGCTTGGAGAAGGGTTTTGGAATTTGGTCAGCTGAATTTAAACAAGATTATACGCCTTTTGAAACAGGTATGCATAGGTGGATAGATTGGGAAAAGGACAAATTCATTGGAAAAATGAACCCTAAAGACCTCAAGGATAAGAGCGCGCCATCCAGACAACTGGTTATGCTGGAAGTTGAGGCTTTAGATGCTGATGCATCAGGTTATGAACCAGTCTGGGATGATGGTAAGAAAGTTGGCTACGTAACCTCTGGTGGTTATGGACACTTTGTAAAAAAATCTCTTGCATTCGCTATGGTCGATAAAAAATACTCAAAACTTGGAACAGTACTCCAAACCCATATTGTTGGAGAAGAACGAAATGCTACTGTGATCGAAAATTCAGTATATGATCCATTAGGGTCTAAAATACGGTCTTAAAAATTCTTCACTTAAAATTAGAGATATAAATAGAACTACTTTAGCAAACTCAAAGAAGTTAAATACTATTGTTCCTCCTGGTAGAATGTCCATGTCTATGGAATGTGTGAAAAAATTTGTAGTTTCTAAGAATTTTTAACCCACTATCAAAAAATTTAACTAATGAACTTTTTAAAGTGCATTCATACCGTATTTCATTAATTGGTCACGTAGAGGAGTAATATCATGGATTAAACCTAGTGATTTACTACGTAGATCTTTAAACCATTGCATCTTGGCCATTGAAGTTAAGTTTAAGGCGTCTATCCCTTTCATTCTTAAATTTACTTTCAGTCTCCTTAACCTGCTATATTCAGAAATCGCGCTTTCACTATCTAAGCCATTTTTTTCAACTAAGCTTAATAATGTACTTATGTCTGACATACCCATGTTTAACCCCTGTGCGCCGATAGGAGGAGAGGAGTGTGCTGCTTCTGCAATTAATACTGTCCGTTCTGAATAGAATGTTTCAGAAAGCTGGCTTACTATTGGCCACAGAGAAGTTTTTGAATTTATAGTTAAGTTCCCCAGCACACCACATGATCTTTTATTTACCTCGTCTTGAAACGCATCTTTATTGAGGTCAATTAGGTTTTTAGCGCGAATTGTTTTCTCCATCCAAACTACAGCTGACCTGTGTTGACCATTGTTGTCATTAAGTGGGACTAGAGTGAAGGGACCACCACTCATATGAATTTCGGTAGATATATTTTGATGAGAAACTGGGTGGTTAACAATAAAAGCTAAAGCAGATTGCTTAAAGTTACTACTACTAGACTTTATTCCAAGGGATTTTCTTACAAAAGAGTTTTTTCCATCTGCGCCGATAAGAAGTTTAGCTTTAACGGTTTCGCCATTGCTTAACCATACTTTTGCTTCGCTCGTCCGAGTGACTATCTTAGTTGAGTTCACACCAAAACATAATTGTACGTTAGAAAGAGTATAGATTTTTTTAATTAATTCTTCTTTAAGCACAGAATTTGATATGTTCCATCCAAAGGGGAGCCCCGATATTTCCGAGGAGTTAAAATCACGCTTAGTCCTTGGGGATTCATTTTCTCCACCGGCATCAATTATGCGCATAGTATATAATGGTGTTGCATAAGGAATGAGGTCATTCCAAATATTAAACTTTTGCATAAGTTCTATTGATTGTTGCAACAAAGCTGTACTTCTTAAATCCAGATTTTTAGTAGTTGATGCTTCATCATTTAGTGAAGGGTCAACACAGATTACTTT
>Ga0115001_10003495_pt1 | contig 11720 bp, 8 predicted proteins | sample ArcticOcean_MG_C_12_FD_89869 | JGI IMG/M metagenome (GOLD analysis project Ga0115001, IMG submission 89869) | Marine microbial communities from western Arctic Ocean - ArcticOcean_MG_CB8_130 | ecosystem: Environmental > Aquatic > Marine > Oceanic | place: Arctic Ocean: Canada Basin | collected... | reverse complement strand
TGGTCTCGTTGCTCCATTTTGTCTATCGTCTCGCACAAATTTTTAACTTTCTCCTTGTTCATTTAAAATACATGTAATTTACTTTTTATGTTAAATAATAAAATCATTTTATTTGTTATTTTTTCTTTCCAATTATCTTCCCTAAAATATAAACTGACGTATCGTTAACTTCAAACCGATACCCAATAACCTTCACTCTGATAACATCATTTTCGCTGTAAACATTTTTATTGTCATAGTCATTATTTTGGTCTAGTTCTATACTGTCGTCTTTCATGATGATATCCTCGTTATGTAGCCGACTCGCAAAGACTGTAACCGGATTGACCCGACTATTTGTGGAAATAACCGCTTTAATACCAATTTTTGTAATATTTGATACTTTAACAACTAACTCTTGCCCTTCGCATGGATTAAAGATTTCAAATTCATAGACAACGTCATATGTTGCGTTTGATGAAGCGCATTTTGGTGCGCTATATTCAATAACTTTTACATGTGATGTGGATATGTATCCTTCTTTCGAACATTTCCCAACAATGAATTTTGTTGCGTATTCTTTGAAAATTTTTTCAACAGAACCATTTAGTTTTGCAAAAGGAATCGTAATTTTTTTGTTCACAAATTGTCTTGTATAAATAGGTTGATTCTCTAAACTAATTGGTTTCATCGTATCAATGTTATTTATACTATCCATATACAAATTAAATCAATTTTATTTATAATTTCAAAACTCTTGGATATTACTTTCAGCAAGTTCAAGTTTGTTTGCGTAAATGATACTATCTTCGTTTGTGAAATGTTTACTAATAACCTCCAAACCCACCGCAAACTGTTCTTTATTAAACAATTTGGGAGGAATTATATCTTCGCCAATAATTTCATTCAATACTGGATACATATTTTTTGGAATCTCGTTTTTGAATACTCTACCTTTATTCTTTTTGCTTTTATGTGTACCCCCGACCTTTTTTATTTTCAACTGCTTTGAATTGGACTTGTCTTTTTCGTAATGTCCTATAAATACGAGATGATTTGAAGTCTTATTGTTGTCTATCTTGACCTTTTTCAAGATTTTAGAAATCTCTTCTTTACCATCTTGCTTTTCGCTTTGTTTCAGTGGTCTGAATTTGTCATCATCGGCTTGTTTATAGTAAAGTTTTATATGGCTGTCGAAAATATGTGCCTTATTAGCAATTTCGGCACTCTTGTCTGAAAGATCAATTAAAAAGAGGATTTTACCGTCCAAAAAATCAAAAATGAAATTTCTTTCATAGTGTTTTTTAACCAATTTAGCAAATGAATTTTTTTTGTCTGTATGTTCAAACAAATAATTCACAAGAGAGAGTTCCTTTTTAAATGGTAATGTCTCGATTATATGTTCAATTAGCCACGTCCGTTTTTTTGCAACGCTGATTTGAATAGCTGAGGATAGTTCTTTAATTGCATCAATAACCGGTGAGTAATTAAAATAAAAATCTTTGTTTTTGTCTTTTAATTGTCCTTTAGACGACATTCCAATGTTGTAATTTAACTGCATTGATTCAAATAACCGGTTTGATGGAGTAGTTGAACTATTATTTGTAGCGACGTTACTTAAACCAAGCAATTTATCAATCTTCGCAGACTTATTCTCAATGGTCTTTGGAGCTTGATTTAGCACATCAATTTTCAATGGCTTATGTTTTAGTGGTCTCATTTTGTCATACAATGTAGTATAATATTCGTCAAATTCTTCTGGTTGAAATACATACAAATTTTTGACATTTATGACAAATCCCTTCTTTCCAAATTTATCCGATATTATTTCCGTTCTGTTATTCACAAGGTGTGTAAGAGCACTGTATATTTTTTCAGGAGATTTATGATTAATTTCAAAAAAATCCACAAGTTCTTCAAACGAATATACATGCTTCTTTAAAAAAAGTTTTTTAATTTGTTCAATGAGTTGATTTTTTACAGTGTGTTCGTACGAATATGTTGTTTTGTCTTCTTTATCACTTTCTTTAGAGACGCTGTTAACACATTTATAGTCACAATCTTCTTGATAGTCACAAACTAAAGAAAATTGTTTATCTTTTACCGGATATTTTGGAATTTTTATGTTATTTGTCGATATTTCTATCTCTCTCAGTTTTTCTGTCAACTTTGAAAAGTGTTTCTGATTTTCATTAATAATGCAGTCCACACTTATAGATTTCAACACCTTTTGAACCATTCCTATTTTTTTCGCCTTTTCTTCGCATCTTCTATAAAGCATCAAATCAATCAATTCTTCATTCTCATCTATATAACTTCCGTGCATGAAAATCTGACAATTGCGTTTCGCAAGAGGAAGTGTTTTGTGACTACAATTACGGATAGCGCGCCCAACAATCTGATCCATACGATTCAGATTATACCAAGGCTCTAGAATGTGCACCTGACGAATATTTTTAAAATCAATTCCTTCACTCCCAGCTTGTGTAATCAAAACAACTTTACACAAGTCGCCATCTTTGTTTTCCTCTTTGTTGATCACCTTGATCTCGCCGGCATTGTTTTTACTATAAATTGGATCTCCGGTGATCATAGAATATTTCCCTTTGAATTTGATTTCTTTTGTCTTTTTCCCAGAAGGCGAAAACAAGTTATCACTTGAGTTCAGACGTCCCAATCCAATTTCTTCAAGTGCAAGAGCAATAGGTATCAACCCCGAATCTTTATACTGAGAATATATCAATATTGTCCCGGTAGAGTTAATAATAAGGTCCAGCATTCCTTTTATTTTTGCACTATAAGTTCCTATTTTATCATAATCAAAAATGTCATTATCCTTGTTGATATATCTGTATTTTGAATCTTGACTTTTTGTCACTATGCTCAATAACCCATTTTTTCCATTCAAGAATTCACCATCTTTGCTCCCAGGATAGCAAATATTAAGTGAATATATTGCATCATGAAATTCTTTATATCCGGACGCAACGTTTTCTTCATTTTTATCTTCCATATCCTCTTGCAAATTTGATGATTTGCGAAGATTTTTCGTAAAGAACTCGTATCCTTGTCTTTGAAACTTACTCATTTCTGATAAATACACATCTAAAAATTGTATCCCTTGATCAATAACTAGACCATTATATTGTTTTTGCGGGTATTTAAACTTGAATATACTTGATTGACTATCATAGTCACCAGGATATATTTTGAATGGGAATAAATATGGATTTTCGCCCCGAACAAAAGACACATAACTGTTCGCTTTAAGCATAAGGGTTTTTTTCCCAACCTCTTCACCTTCTTTATTAACTAATAATTTTCCGACCTTGTCAAATATCTCACTCGATTTTATTGCTGACAACCCATCATTACTTCTTAATATATTTAGAAGGAATAAGATTTCCCTTGAGTCATTATACATAGGTGTTCCAGTAAGCAAGAGTATTTTGTTCTTTTTAACATTCGCAGTCAATAATTGTATATACTTTGCGATTTTTTTATCGCCATCGTTACCATTAATGCGAATATTATGGGCTTCATCAATTACCAACAAAGAATTCCCGAAGTGTTCATTTAATTTTTTCTTGACAACATTCTTGTATTTCTTCTCGTCGCTCACTTTTACATTTCGTACAGTTTTGTGAATTAAATTCGCGAATTTTTCGTACCCTAAAAAATGATAATGTTTGTTAATGTTTTTGTTAATTTTTTTAACAATCATTTCTTTTGTCATGTTCTGAAGATCATAGTTTTGTAGTTCCTGCAACAAATTAGGACCAACGCAACTATCTAAAGTCCATATATCATTCTTTTTTATCAGTTTATCTTGATCAAATAACTGAAATTTAAAATTTTCCTGTACATTGGTACTCGCAATGATCCAAATTTTATTAAAGTGGGGATTGTATTTGTGAACATTGCGAAATTGTTCTGAAACACCGATTGCTGTACATGTTTTTCCTGTTCCCATCCCATGATATAACAAAATTCCGTTATATGGTGTCTTGGGGTGAATGAAGTTTCTGAGAAACTCCTGATGCGGAGAAAGAGTGAATTCGTCTTGTTGACATAATTTGTCATTTTTATCCAATATGGCAATTTTTTTTTTAGGAACTAAATACTGATATTTAAACTCCTTTTTCAACGAGATTTTTTTTTGAAATCTTGGATCATTGACACTCGGATATTTGAATTTGGTGACATCATTAGTTTCTTGTCCACTCATATTTTATATATACAAGTTATTATTTATCAATAATTGAACATTTTTTAATATTGTTAATTTTTCATAGTTATAGCTTCTAATTTTCATATTACATTCATCATAAGAAAACCATTTCATATCACCAATTTCTTCTTCTTGAAAATTGTTTTCGCAAAGCGATTTCTTGTAATCCATTTTGCAAATATAGTATTTGTGTTTGTACGACTTGGCGTTTGAACCCGTAAAGATTTCTTCAATAAACCCAACATTTTTTATCATGATTAGATTTTTAGAAGAATAGCCGGTTTCTTCTTCAAATTCTCTTATTGAACACTCATAATCATTCTCCTTTCCACTGCGTCTTCCTTTGGGAAATCCCCATTCGGGTTCATTCCACTTAACCGATTGTGTAAATAAGTAAGGCTTCTCATTCTTCACATAAATAAATTTGTCTTGAATTTTTGAGTCAAACTTTTCATTTTTTTTATTCCACAGATTAGACCACAATTGAGAATATTCGTTATTCAATATTCCATCAATTTCATAATGAGTCATCTCGGCAACAAGTTGGCGAATATGAAAATCATTGTAAATATTGAATTTACCCCTTAAAAAATCTACATATCCTAAGCTATCTTTGCGTCTAACAAGTAAATATTCGTTTTTTCTACGTTGGGTATTATACCGGTAACAAATAATTCCAAAGCTCATAATGGGACGCTTACAAGAAAAAAACAGGTGACCTTGCATCCCGCAATTATTGCAAACATTTTTCCTTTTCCATTTATTCTTATCATTGACACTAAAACTCATATATTTTATTATTTGATACAAAATGCTATGAATATGTGTTTAATTTATAATAGTAATATATACTTTGCACATTCATGGTAAATTTGAATATTAATAAATATTTTGTTTGCGAATGTCTAGAACATTATCTGTCGCAATTAGCCCATCATTACGTTGCCAGTAAGTCAAATAAGAAAAAAATAATAGATTTGTTTTACAGCCTTCCGTTCTTTTTTTTTGATACGACGGTTCAAAGCATTCTCTATAAATCTATACAAAAAAACAATGTGAAAACGCACATTGATTCTAATATTGATATGAGACGACTGTGTCATAATATTTACAAGGATTTTTGTTCAAAATTGAACTATCCTTACAAAGATTACGAAGAGTTTTACGATAGTATTAATTTTAAAATAACAAGCGACAAATATTACATGAAAAAGACAAAACAAAAACACATTCACAGTTTCATATTTTCTATTCTATTTATTGGAATTGTATGCGTATATTATTGTCTTTCAAAAAGATTATATCCATAATTATATAATGAGTATAAAGTTGTGGATTGTTATCATTTGTTCAGTGATTCTCTACAACATTTATTATGAAAAAAACATACTGGTAAAGTTGAGTAAATATAAAAAGTATTATAAAATGTCAATTGTGATTATTATGGGCTTTGGCGCACTTTCTATTCTAAACAAGTCTCCTAAGATGAGTTATGATAACATGAAAACGTTACAAGAATTCATACAGGTTATGCCAATTGATCGTCAATCTAAAGACTTGTTAACTCCGTTTCTCTCTAGTAACTCGCCAGCAGGTATGAATAATTATACTTCAAGGCAGCAAACGTCAATACGCAAAATAGAAAGTTCTGGTTCAAAAGGAACAAAAAGAAGTGTCAGCGAAACTAAAAAAAAGTACGTGGCTTCTCAACAAAACTGGATATGCAATAAATGTAATCAAAAACTCAACCATACGTTCGAAGTAGATCATAAAGTACGTCTTGAATATGGCGGGACAAACGAGGTTTCAAATCTGGAAGCTTTATGCCGCGAATGTCATGGACAAAAAACTTCATTTGAAAATTTTTAATATTAACTATTTATAGTTATGAGCGGCAGTTATACACCATCCAATATAGAAAAAACGTTGGAGTTTTTTAAGAAGATTTTCTCTATCACGAAACGATTGCTCATTCGCCAGACGTTACTTATCATCTCCTTCGTAATATTATTTGTATTATTTCCCAGTATTTATTATTTATACACTTTCAAATTATTTAACATTGTTCACGACTATCCAATTTTGTCAATATTTTTGACTTTACTTTCTTTCTTTTCTTGTTTGGTAATCATTTTATTGAAATTTGAAAAACAAAACACATCGTTTGATCTTAAGATTCTCTACAAAATACTCTATAATATAATGTATGTAGGTGCCATATTTTTGCTTTTCTCCTTACTTTTTCATATATCCAAATTTTTTGTTTACAACAGTAACTCCACTAGTATATATCTTTCATTTATTTTATTGACACTATTTTTATGTCTACGAAATAGTTTTGAAAGAGAATCGAAAGAATCGTTTGACGACGACATTTTGGATATGAAAGATGATTTGTTTGTAATTATAAAAAACGTCTTATTCTTGATACCTTGCTACATTGTCGATTTCTTAGAGTGGGTTCAAAAAAATGTTTCGGGAATACCAAAACCCTCTTACATACTGAGCGTATGTATTGTTCTAGTAATTGTTTTGTTTATCTTGATACCTATGTTAAACTCTTTTATAAAGAGTACAAGCGGACTCACATTTGTTCAGAAATCAAAAACTCTTGAAAAGCCAGTATTGTTCATGACACAAAAACAACTCAAAGACAAATTAATTGATTCCAAACCATTCCTCAGGCGCAATCTACTACGAAAAAATAATGATTTCAAAAGATATCTTGAAAAAGATAGTGGCTCAATTTCAGACTTGAACAAAGTGAAAAATATAGAAGGGTTCGACAAAACAATTCATTTATTAGACAGGCGCATAATATACGATGACGAAATAAACAACTTGAGTACAACTGAAAAGACACTACTTGAAGAAGAGATGAAAAAAAACAAATTAACATTGGACGATTTTAAGAGTTTTGAAACACTAAAAAAATACATATTATCTTTAAGACAAGAAGACAAATACTATGAACTATTGTACAAAATTGGCGAATACAACAAAATGAAAAACGATTTTATTTACCAAGAAGCAAGTAGTTTAGTTAATTTGATTAATCGCACAAATCATATTCAGGATTATAATTATCATTATGGCATATCATTTTGGGTATATTTTGACCCACAAATACAAACTATAAAAACGAGAAAAGACAAGCGTGGCTTCATCATGACATATTCGAATTCACCGAAAATATTTTACGATTATGATACAAAAGAACTGAAAATAAGCATTGATTATTGCGAAAATCAAAATAATCGATGTTCTGAAAATATTATTTACAAGACAAAAGAAATTCTATATCAGAGATGGAATCATTTTGTCATAAACTACAATTATGGCACTCTTGATTGCTTCATTAATAACAATCTTGTAATGACAAAAAGTAGAGTTGCTCCGTATATTGAAGACGCGTTTTTGCAATTTGGTAGCGAAAATGAACCGCTGTATAACTGTGGTATCTGCAACATAAAATATTTTGAAGTGCCGCTTAATCTTCCAAGTATAGGCGAAATTTACAAAACAAAACAAATTCCATGTGATTCATAAATTGGAAGTATTTTTAATAATTTATTATTATATAATATATAATAATGAAATTATCTTTTTTAATTCAAATGATGCTTCTATTGGTGCTGGTGGTTGGTGTATATTTACTGTTCACGAACAGCATAGAAGGAAGAATGAAACTCATCATGATCGTTTTCTGTCTTGTTGTAGGTATTTATTTATTCATGAAATTGCCGATGTTCAAAGACAATAATGAGATTTTATCTTCCCCACAAAGCGCTAAAAACGAATACATTATAAGTGGTGACGAACTCAAGAAGAGTGATGGTCCAATTGGATTGAGTTGTTGGATTTATATTGATAATTGGAATTACAAATATGGTGAAGAAAAAATAATTATTGAATCTGAAAACAGTTACTTCCCGAATATCACTTTAGGTGCATATAAAAACGATTTGAATGTCTCTGTTAGCGTTTATGGAGAGACCGGTGATGTAAGCTATTCAAATGACCAATTGATATTTGAATTAGAAAATAATGGGGTTACTTATACTGCTGGTACTGGGATTGAATGCTCAAACAATATTATAACAATGGGCGATTCTGGAACTGATGTACCCTGCCCAAGTGGAGCACCGCAAATTGTGACTATACAGAATATAAATATTCAAAAATGGGTAAATGTTCTTGTTACATTCAATAACCGAACATTGGATGTGTATATCAATGGCAAGTTAGTAAAATCAACACCATTCAATAACATTATTATTAATGGGTCCGGTTACAAAGACGATGTTAATATTACTTCAAATAATGGGTTCGGTGGATTTATTTCCAAAGTTCAATACTTCCCTTATTTCATCACTCCAGCAAAAGCATGGTCAATCTATAGAGGTGGTTTTGGAGATGCGTTTGAGAGCGCTCTGAACAAATATAATTTGTCTGTTTCGTTCTACGAAGATCAAGTTGAAAAGAAAAAGTTCCACATATTTTAGATAAATTTGTTGAAACTTTGGCATAGTATTATATGAATAATATTATTATAGTATATATATAATATTCAAGAATGAACAATCCATTTACCAAAAACGAGAACAACAAACCGTTGACAAACAAAATTAAAGAGACGACGAACAAGACCAAGCAGTTCGCAAAAAACACCTTTAATGCTGCTAAAGAACTTGGACAGAAAACAACCAATACACTCAAGACCGAAGTAAAAAAGGCATCAAGCTCAGTAAAAGCAACCGCTAATTCATCGCAAGTATATCAGGCAGTGAAACGAGGAAATAACCGCACATCAATGTTTATCCAAGACTTTGCGGAGAAGAATAGCACAGTATCTAAATTTGTCTTCATTTTGTTCATTATTATCTTGTTTGGTCTTCTCATTCGCGTAGGAGTCTATATTATTTCATTATTTACGTTGCCAAGCAAAAATCCTATCATCTTAAATGGACTACTTCCTACAAATTCGTTGACAATGTATCAAGTAAATCCGTCATTAGCAAATTCAAAACCAATAATGCGTTCAGTAAACGAAAGTCAAGGTATGGAATTTACATGGAGTACATGGCTATTTATTGATAACGCAAGTTCGGGTAATAATAATAACCCTAAACGAATATTTTCCAAAGGCGGAAACAGCGAAACTGGCGATGTATTTGCAATGAATTCGCCTGGATTATACTTATACGACGGGGCAACATCCAATACAAATTCGCTCACTGTAGCAATGACAACATTTGATGACCAGGAGAATTCTGTGGGATCAGGCACTCTCGAAAAAATAGAAAAAATAACAATAAAAAATGTTCCAATACAAAAGTGGGTAAATATAATCATACGCGTCCAAAATAGAACTATTGATATTTATGTCAATGGAGTCATGTCTTCTAGGTATAATTTATCCCAAGTTATCAAACAAAACTATGGCGACATATTTGTGGGAGATGACGCAAATGGAATGAACGGATTTATTTCTTCGCTTCGTTATTTTGATCACGCAATTGGTAACATGAAAATAGAAGAAATTATTCAGCAAGGTCCAAATCTCAAAGCAATTGGCGACCAACATCAAGAAACTATGCCGCCTTATTTGGCAACTCGGTGGTATTTAGATAATGTTTAGATAATGTTCAGTAAACAACTAATTACCCAAAGAAGTCAGTGATCATCCGGTTATTTTGCGCCTTATTGTTATTAATTGTAATATACTTTTTGAACAAAAGGGCTTCCACCTCTTTATCTTTAAGAGTCTGAATTTTTTTAATCGTCTTTTCTTCGTCATCTGAATTCTCCATCAACGTGTGTATTTTCTGTTTGAACATTTTCGCTTTTTTCTGAAATTGTGGCATGTCAAACAAGACTAGCGAATATATTTGTATAACAGGTTTCATAATCTGATTTGTTATATAAAATCCATAATCAATTTTCAGCTTTTTCTCATTGATATAGTCCGGAAGTTCTATCTTGTTTCCTTGTAATTCTTTCTTGTTTTTAGAATAAATATAAACATAAGGAATGCGGTCTCCGGCGCGCGGCTTGTTACCTGGCTCACGAATACCAATCCGGTCGGCAAGTACCTTGTGAGCAATTTGCTGAGGACATTTGTAAAACGAGCGCAGCGATTTGCTAATAATCAATTTGTCCATTCCAATTTCTTCATTCACAATCTGATTCAACATATTGTCCAAGAAGTCAATCGATTTATTGATGTTTTTCTCTTTCATTAGGATATCAATGATTCCACCATATACGTCTTTTACAATTGGGGCATTGTCGCGCCGTTTTAATACGATTCCCATTGATTTACGTTTACACTTATGGGGGTCTTCTTCATAAAGCATACCAACATATCTTTTCTTTGAAATCAGACAAAACGGCATGAATGTTTTTTCGTATTCCAAATCATGTGGGGCTTTTAGAAACTGAGTTGCTAACTGACCAGCTTCTTTCGCCAAATCAATTGTCACTTCTAATGCTTTTTGACCTCGGACATCCTTGTTTGTATTGGGATCTTTCAAGTTGAAAGTGAAGAATACTGAATCTGTATTATGAACAATCATATTCCCAATTCCAGCGGCAAAATGATGATTGTCCGTTGTCAAATCATATACATAGTCGTCATAATCATCTAAAGTCATCATTTTTTTAATTTTATGACCTGTTGTTTCAGAGCATTTCGAAGATAACAAGAAACTATCATTTGAATCTTGTGATACAAGTTTATATTTTGTATCATTCGCATTGTATTTATGATGAATATATTTTGCCATAAGAATATGATTGCTCGGAATAGACAAGTCAAACTCGTCTTGTACAAATGTTGAATTTGAAGCATCGTTTCTAATATTATCTTTACATGGATGATGCAACAATTCTGTACCGATTTCACAATCTTTTGGTGAAATTTCAACACCATCGTTTCTAATAAGAGAATGGTCGTCCGTGACATCGACACATCCTGTGTGTGTTAAAATCCTCATCATTTTCTTTTCGCTTGCTAACTTATGACGAATAATTGTTTTCAATTGAGTCCATGAATTTTCCGTCCATGTATATATATTCTTATCTGTAAGTTCGATGTATTCTTTTGTTTGTTTGCCTGGTTCTACACACTGCTTCCAGTTATCATTTCCATATTTTTCTCCAAGTTCATCAATCTGAATGATCTCAAAATCCCCGTTTATTTTAACATAAATTGGTGTATAGTTTGCAACAGAATCTCCATAAATATACTCCGCATTGATTTTCATATTACCATGTTTGGTGTCAATATTGACATTATTGTAAACACTTTCTATCATATCTTTGGCATAAATCAACAACTTTCGTCCAGTTGCCGTGGTTGACGCCGCAATATCCATCTCGTAAAATGTGCTTGTTTTCGCACCACATTGACCGTACAAACTATTCGCAGTCACTTTAATGGAAAGTTGGCGCTTATCCAGAATATTTTTCATAAATGGATCGCTTTCTTTCCCCATTTGTTTTTTGG
>Ga0115001_10003492_pt1 | contig 11723 bp, 9 predicted proteins | sample ArcticOcean_MG_C_12_FD_89869 | JGI IMG/M metagenome (GOLD analysis project Ga0115001, IMG submission 89869) | Marine microbial communities from western Arctic Ocean - ArcticOcean_MG_CB8_130 | ecosystem: Environmental > Aquatic > Marine > Oceanic | place: Arctic Ocean: Canada Basin | collected... | reverse complement strand
TACCGCCCTCGGAAGTACCGCTCTCGGTGTTACCCGAAGCTCTCGTGTGGTACACGTGGAACACGGGCATGTCGTACGTTGGCAACTTACCACGCGGGATTTCGCCTTTCCGGTCCACGGGGAAGGGTTTCGTCAACGCCAAGGCTGCTTCGCGGTTTTTCGTGACTAGCTCGTTGTACACCGCCGCTGTGGACACGACTTGACTCTCCCCCCCTTGAGTCGAATTTTTTAAACAAAGCAAACCCACGATGTCCGCGCTGTCCGTGTGGAACGGCTGCGCCGCGCTCGTCGTGTACGTCCGCGTCGCCGGGTCGTGCGGGTCGTTGCCCAAGTCCTTCACGTGCCCGAGCACGTGGCCTTTTGCGTTCTGGGGACAGTGCCAGCCGATGTAAGCGCCCATGCCGAAAAAAGCAGCGCAAATGGACCACATGTCCCACCGCTCAACTGGTAAGCCTTTCATCAAATGCAGTCCCTCGCCGTTTAGCAGATTTGTGGATGTCATGGCCACGAGCTTCGGACCCAACGTCGGCAGCTTGAAGTTCGTTTGGGTCAACTCCGCGATGTCCAGGTTCGCGCGTTTCGCGTCTCGTAACGCGCTTTCCAGCTCCGCAATGTCCGACTTAGTCAAAACCGTGGTCCACGCCGAAGGGTTGACTAACAGCTCGGGGCCGCGCCACACGCACCTTCCGTGGATCAGGGGAAGCGATTCGGTGGCGTTGAGACCGGTGGAGACCGCTTTTGTGGTCGGAACCTCTCCAGGCTTCGCACTTCGAGAACGTCGACGCGACGTCGCTCGCGCTCCAAAGGGCGACGACGCGAACGCGCTCGCGGAGGCGGACATGTCGTCGCGCGAACGACGACGGTCGGCGCGGCGGCGAGTGAACTCGTACACGACGAGTTTCTCGGAATACCTCCATCTCTGAAACGTGCTTTTCACGACAGTCTCAAGGACTCAAGCTCTCAACTGTCAACACCAGTCATGTCGGCGCCTCCTCCCGAGGCGACCGGCGTGGCCGCCGCGACTGATGAGCTCGCCGCGCTCGGCATACGCGTCGTCCCCGAGCACTGCAGCGGCAGGGTGTGGCCCGCTGCGCTGACCCTGTTCCAGCACCTGGTGGGGCACGACGACGCGCTTACTTGTGGGGCGCGCGTGTTGGAGTTGGGCGCGGGCACGGGATGGCTGGCGTTGAAGGCGCGTCAGCACAGGGACGATTTGCAATGGTGCGCCACGGAGACGAACTGCGGGGACGCGTACGCGCGTCTGGCGAGGAACCTGACACGAGCGGGGGGCGAAGGTACCATGGCGCGAGGTTCCGAGCAAGACGAATCTCCCGAAACCAAAACGCAGTTCCCGCGTTTCGCGGCGCTTGATTGGTCCGCCGTCGCCGAATCGAAAATAGCAACGCAAGCGTGGGACTTGGTGTGCGGCTCGGACTTGGTGTACGGCGAAGCGGGTGCGTTGGCGTTGGCGAAGTGCCTGGGGGTGTTGTTGAGAAAGAACACGGATGATGGAGACGCTGAACGTCAGAAAAAAGGAACGCTTCCAAAAGAAAATGAAATCACCGTTGACTCATCCCCAAAATGTTTACTCGCCCAGACCTGCGGTCGCTGGGGCGGTTTCGGGTACGACGCGATTTTGTACGACGCGCTTGTTAGTGAGGGGCTACTGGCGGACGCGGTGGGTGGCGAGTTATTACTCGGGAGTCGTGAGTTGAAGCAACACGTGGTCGTGTTTAAAATTAGCGTCGCGCGCGGCGCAGCCGCCTCCGCCGACGCGAAGTCCCACCCATTGTTGCGCGCGAAACGGCTTCGGGCGGCGCATGAAAACGCCGCGGAGAGGAACATGACCGAGGAGGATTGCGACGCGCGGGAGGCGTCCAAGGCGATGGATGAATTAGACAAGTTATTAGAATAGAACGGGGGTATGGGTGCGATTGAAACGATGATTCGTGACATCGTGTTGCAAAAATGTTCAAGCCGCTTCCAAATACGCTTCAAATGCAGCCGGTTTTAGTTTCAAGGGAAGGAGTGAGACTCGCCTTGACCGCCATCCTCGGGCCGGTCGTCAAAGGCGCTTCAAAGGCGAGCCCCCATTGTGTTTCCAGACGTTTCATAGATATTTTCCAGAAAGTGTCAGTCCTGTATGGGAAAACAGTCTTGGGATTTGGGAAACGGACAAAAATCGAAAAATCGAAAAAATCGAGAACGGCGGAGATATTTCACACGTGGACTTCCGACAAGTCACTCGCTCGCGAGCACGCCGGCGTTCACGCCCCGTGTTCGCCGCGAGCGTCGTGCGCGCGATGGCCGCGGTAGGGACGGACGTTCCGGTCACGGCGAAGACGTTCGTGACGTCAAAATCCGGTGCCGGTTCGGAGACCGCGACGACGACGGCGGCGACCGCCGCGGGTGGAACGACGAAATCGACCCAACATGCGAGCAATGTCGCTTCGGAGTCGTGGCTTGACCCCGGGTGCGTCGCGACGAACGCGCAGCTGCTAACCCCGTTCCTGGCGAACGCGTTCGGGATTAGTGTTATGAACGGCTACCGAACCGCGGCGGGTGGGGTTGGGAAACCGGTTGGCGGGGTCGATTCCGGCGAGCAAAGACGCGGGCACGGCGTTTCCAAAAACACGTGTGCCAAAAAAAATATCGTCGACGGACAATCGGCGCTCGCGTCTTCGGGGGTATTGAAACCGCACCCGTTCACGCACCAACTCGGGAAACCCGCGGTGGGACCCAACCCTCCTCCTCCCTTCGCCAACTCGCTTCCCGTGTTCCAACACCAACACGGAAACGGAACGCACCAGGCGAGCGCCAACGCTTCGGCCGCCGCAAACGCCGCCGCCGCCGCGATGGCGGCGATGGCGCAACAGGCGTCGTCGCAGTACGCCGGGTACCCCGCCGCCGCCGCTGCCGCCGCGCATGCGCATGCGCAGATGCAGATGCACCAGTACGCGGTGGCGCACCACTTCGCGCAGCAGCAAGCGGCGCACACGGCGTCGATGGGTGGACGTCACACCGGGTACCCAACGGCGAGCGGCGTGAATCCCCATTCCCACTACGGGCACGCCCCGAACGCCCGGGGCGGCGTAGACAACCCCCCCTCCGCGGTTACGTACGAGCAGATGATGGCGTACCATTACGGCGTGGAGCAGAGCCGGACGTTCGAGGCTTTCAAGCGCGCGCGGGAAAGCGACGCGAGCGGCGGGACGGCCGGGATGCCGAGCGCAACGAGCCGCGGAGGCGGGAGCCAACAACACACGCACAGCCGCCAGACCTACCGCGACTCCACAGCAGACCAAACCGTGTCGGATGACCAGCACGGCGCCGCGAAGCGCCCGCGGCTGGTGTGGACCAGCGCGCTGCACAAGCAGTTCGTGGACGCGGTGACGCACTTGGGGGTGCACCACGCGGTTCCGAAAACCATCATGTCCCTGATGAACGTGGACGGTTTGACCAGGGAAAACGTGGCGAGCCATCTTCAGAAGTACCGCCTGTACCTGAAACGCTCGGAAACTCTTGGCATTGGCGAGGACATGGACTCCGAGCGCGAGATGGAGAACGAGAGCCAAAGGGAGAACTCGCCTTCAATGGAGGGGAGAGGGAGCGACGGTGGCGTGGACGTGTTGAACAACTCGCGATTAACGCAACAGCGCGAGAACCGGGACGGGTCGGAGGGCGCCGCGGCGAGCGACGGTTCCGCGGAGAAGGGTGGGAGCGAAAAACACTCGAACGCCAGGGGAGTTTCGGGGAACGGCAGCGGCAACGGCAGCGACGGCGAGCCCGGGGTGAACACGGAGACGGCGAAGGTTCGTTCCGCGGAGCGCGCCGCGGGGTTCGCCAACGCGAACGCGGACAAGTCCACGGGTGCTTTCGCGGCGTGCGCCAAGAGGGACGGCGGGTTTCATCCTTTTAAGAAACACCCCGAACCGATGGCTGGCGCGACCGCGCAAACGAACTCCAACGGCAGCGACGGTAACGAAGGCGGCGGCAGCGGCGGCGGCGGGAGCGGCGGCGGGAGCGGCGGCGGCAGCGAAAACGGCGACAAACGCCCCGGCTCGGTAGAACGAGGGTACTCCGGGGACGGGAGCTCTGGTGACAACGACGCGGCAAGGTCCGGCCGGCCGGGGCGGTGACGATTGACCTTGACGGGCTAGCCATCCGTCCGTACTACGAATCAAGTGTACGTCTGAAACAGGCTTTGATTTGTTGTGTTGATCTTGATCACTTGTCAATCGGCCGCGGGTAACAAAGAAACCCCGCCCGGTCCTTTGCGTTGTAAAGTAAGCAATAAGCAGCGATAACCTTTAAACCTTTCGCTACCTTAATCACCTTCATCTCCCGTTTCTCGCCCTATCACCCCTGCTATGCTCTCCTTTTTCCGGTTTCCTTCGCGAGCGCGTTTTTCTTCCACCCCAGCAGCGCCGCGATTGCCGGCCTCAGATTCTCGGGAAGCGGCGACGTGTCGTCGAACTTTGGTTTGTTCACGGGCGCGCGCGACGGTTGCAATTTTTTATACGCCGGCGACGACGCCCGTTCCACATGACTCTCTCGTGCCTGTGAGATGCTTTGCAGGACGTATACCGCGAGGTCGTAGGTTCTTTGCGGGGGGGTTGGTGCGGTGCTTTGTGCGCCGTCCGCGACCGACGCGAACCGAAGCGTGTCGAGAATCAAACGCAACGCAAACTCGCACACGTCCCACGCCTGCGTCAGTTCGCCAATCCGTACGTTCCAATACCCGGCGTGCCGATCCGCGTGGTCCTGGCCTTGTAGCCAGAACATGCGGATCCACTGGAACTCGAGTTCGCGGTGCACCTCGCCTACGAACTGCGTGAGCTTGGCGAGGGAGTTTTCGTCCGTCGGCGAATCTCTTTTGGAGGTAGTTGAGTTCCTTCCAGCTTTCGCGTCGCGAGCGTACCGCGCCAAAGTTTCGCTTTTGCCTACCGCACTGACCGCACGTTTCTTGATGTACTCGAACGTGTCTTTCGCAACCACCGCCACACGGTGCGTCGAGGAGTAACGTTTCGTGGACCCCGCAAGCACGGCATGGTGGTGGTGCTTGTTGAAGTCGCGCAGCATGTAGTACGTGCTGTTCGTGGCCAGCGGCACGCGCAGCGCCGGCGAAACCAGGTCCAGGGTTTTCAAGCCCACGTGCCACGTAGGGTCCGTTGTCTCACCTTCACCGTACGCCTGGTGGTACACCCCCACCGTGGAGCCAGGCTGGAGGGAGGAGTCGCTGTGCCAGCTCACGCTGGTGGGCCCCATGCCGTACTTGGTTTCGTTTTTCAGGGGGACGTCCGATTTCAACGCCTCGTCCATAGGGTCCATCAGGTTTATTAACGTCACGTTGAAGTCGCAGGACCCGTCGCTTTGCACTCTTTGGTCTTTGTGTTCCAAAAGCACCGCACGGGCTCGTTCCACGAGTGCGTCGTTTAAAGCCTTCACGACTCGCAACGGCGATTTGGATGCCGTCAAATCGTCACACCACGGAAACGCGAAGATCCGGAGTTTTTGGTACAGGTACGTCATGCCCGTGTTTCCCACGAGCGTCCGCCGGACGAAGGTCGGAGACACCGTGTTCCCTGCGGCGAGCACGTCCCGCTGGAAATAACCGGCGCTGTACATCTGCTCGAACGCGGTCGTGATTGTGTCGTGCGTCCCGTGGGGGAGCACGGACGGGGGGTCGACGTGAAACCCAGCGTACGCCTTTGTCAAACAATCCGCGTACTCCCCGTCGCCGGGCATCAACACGTGTCCGGACGATTCCTCGTCGGTCTGTGCGGAAGAAAGGCGATAGCAAGGGGGCGGGCGCGAGGCCGCGATTTTTGTAGGTGTCGTCGTGGATAAACCCTTCCCAGGCTTGGAAGACGGTCGTACACCGCCGCCCGCCGACATTCGATGCGCGCTTTGCTTTTCTACTTTTCTTTTCACCCCGCCTCCCTGCCCGCCACCAGAGACCCGCGACGCATCGCGATTTCGCTTGGTTCCCTTGCCCATCGCGCACGCCACGACACCAAACCGGACGACCGCGCGAAGGACGAAGGCAGTGAAGGGAGGCGAGGAAGGGACGAGGATGTGGGTTGACGAATCGAAACTTGGGGATGGCGGCGAAATTTAAGCAAAAAGAAAGCCAAGCAAATCAGTGTTGAAAGGGCTTTTTCATCGCCAAGTTGACTAGTTGAAAGGGGTCGATTTGGCTTCATACATTGTCGAGTTTAGCATTAAATCGACGCGACGCGCGTCGACACATTCAATCAAACCCACGCCTCTCATTCCTTCCCAGCCGGCAGCGGACACGCCTCCCCCGCTGAAAAGTTCCGCCACCGCCGGTACACCAGGCCTAGCTTGTCGTAGGCCACGGGGTGGGCCCACACCCGGCCGCCGCGCGCCATGCGGTCCTGCTGCCCCTGAATGTGGATAAAAAAGTGTCAGCCTTGTATGGGCAATCAGTCGGCTGAATGTGGTGGGTGGGGAAATACTTACCGTGACTAAGCGCAAATCTTCCCCGAGCACCTGGTTCGCCATCTCCGTCCACACCAGCTCTATACCAGGCACGTACTTGGCCCAGCCCGCGAAATCCAGGGACATGCGGTACAGCAACCGGGTTGTGCCGGCCTCTGCGGGAGCGCAGACGTGCAGCTGGTGCAGGTGATTACTACACTCGGCGCACTGCACGCCTTCTTCGAACTGCGCGCCCCCCCCCGCCGCGCCCGCTTGCGACATGCCGATGTGCGAATCCACCATACAAGGCGTGACGAACTTCATATCGATAGGGTATGGGTTCCAGCTGCCTTGCTGGCCTTCCAGCTCGCCGTTCATGCCGGTGGTTTTCTTGTAGCTTTTCAAGAGTTTACCCGAATCGACGTTCGCCAAACTCGAGGCCATGTCGACCCACCCATCCCCCGGCTTGCGCATCTGTTTCGACACAAACTCCACGAAGTTCGGCACGCCCCAGCCTTTGGCGAACGTCCCGGTGTGCGTGAAGGGCGCGTGCGCCAGGTCCAACAGGTTCTCCATCAGCAAACCGTGCTCCACCGGGACGCACTCGATTATTAACTCGGCGTGTGTGGTGTACCCCTCCGGCGGTTTGAACGATTTCGGGAGCTGCGACACTGGGCGGCACGTTCCGGGCCACACCATGACCAAGCCGTCCTGGCATCCTATTGGGTAGTACCGCCCAGTGCCGTCACAGGAGACGCACACAAAGGCGTCGTCCGTAGCGGCGAAGCGTTTCGGGTTGGAGTTGGCGTTTTGTTTATCGTCTGATGTATCGTCTGACGCGGCAACACCATCAGCCCCGCCCCAAAGCGACGCGATCGCGCGCGTAGCCACCTCAATACCACCGGCATCCGCCCTTACCAAGCGAAACTTCTCGCCAAACAACGTAAACACGTCGCTCTTGTCTTGCTCGAATTTCGCTAACTTCGCCTCGAAGTGCACGGGGTACCAGAAGTTCCGTATCCCGGCGTCCTCACCGGGCGAGTCCAGCGATTCCTCATCCGCGAACCGCCGGCCCATGCCGCCTCGGCGCTCGCCCAAGGATCGGCGGGACTCTTTTTCAGTGGCCACAGGGGCCATCACCGCGCAGGTGGAGACGTCGCGAGTCTTAGGGTTTAGGTTTTGGGGGAAAGGTCAGTCTGATGGTTTGGTTGCGGGTGTCGAGTCGCAGATTTGGAAAATGAAAAAGACCGCCCATCGGGTCCGTGTCTTGCATCGATCGCGGTGTGCCGATGCGTGTCCGCGTTCGCCAGTTCACGTCTCATGCGACGTACCTTCGTTTCACTCACCGCGCGCGCCTGTTTCACAGCGTGTGTGGTTCGCACAACCCGCTTGTGTCCCACCGAACGCAAGCCGCTGGTGGACGCCACCGAGAGGTTCACTCGCGTTGCCATCGCGCACGACATTTCGCAAAGAGCGGGTGTGATTGCTTTTCTTCCGATGCCGTCCCGTTGCCGTAGCACGCCCACAAACGACGCACGCGATTTCCTTCACCCACGCCTTACAGGTCCGAAAAGAGCTTCCGCTGACGACGTACGCAACACGAACGAGACTGAAACTCGTGCCCGCGCTGCCTCCACGCGCGCTGCGATTGCCGGCGCGCGCACGCGAAACGTCTTTCACGGTGCAAAACAATGACTGGGAAATCTGCCCAATGAAATGCCAGCAAGTAAATCGGATCTGGGATTGGATATTAGCCCTTTGAATATTGAAACCACATGCCGATCAAATAAAAATATCCTGATCCTCAGGCATCACCCGCTTGACCGATAACTTGACCGATATTTTTCAGCCTTTTCGCGAGCCATTATCAAGCCGACCAAGCCGAAATCTTTCTGAATTTTCAGGCTCCGGAAAGAAGGTGCCACGCCTCCAGCGTCGTCCCCACTTCCTTTCCGCGCCGTCATGGCGAGCGCCGCGACGTTCCGCCCCGGGACGCTCGCGTCGCCGTGGCGAGGCGGCGACGGCGTTGGAGGCGCGGGCGCGCGAGGGCGCCGCTTTCGTGGCACAGGAGGGGCTCGCCCTGCGTGTCGAAAAAGCGCGACAACATCAACCGACGTTTCCGTGTCGTCTCATCCCCTGACTCGTCCCGAGATCGACGCCCTGGTGGACGTCACTGTTTTGGATGCTCTGTGCGAAATGGCACGCGCCGTGCGCGCGTCAGGCCCGAACCCAACCGTGGTGACCTTCTCCCCGAAGGTGTTCATCCCGCTCACGAGGGCGTGCCGAGACCGATGCGGGTACTGCGCTTTCGCGAAAGACCCGACAGATGGAAAGCCAACAGGTAATAATGATGAAAGGGATGAACCGCACGACAACGAGAACGACCAGAGCTCAAGAAACAGTAGCACACCCAGCGCGATATACATGTCCGTCACTGACGTGTTAGCCGTGGCGGAACGCGGCCGCGCCGCCGGGTGCGCCGAGTGTTTGTTCACGCTCGGCGACCGGCCGGAGGCGAGGTATATTGAAGCGGCGAATGAATTGAAAGCACTAGGATTCGCATCGACGGTGGAGTACGTCGCGCACTGCTGCGCGATGGTGTTGGAGCACACCGGGTTGTTACCGCACGTCAACGCGGGTGTACTGACATTTGACGAGCTCAAATTGATACGAACGGTGTCGGTCTCGCAAGGCTTGATGTTGGAGAGCGCGAGTGAGCGGCTGGTCACGGAAAAAGGCGCCGCACACTGGAAATGCGACACCAAGAAACCGGACGTGCGCTTGCGAGTCATGGAACACGCTGGCGAATTAAACATTCCATTCACGTCTGGAATAATGGTGGGCATCGGGGAAACAAGAGCCGAGCGCGTGGATGGTACGGCCTTGCGCGTTTCCCAAATCATAGACTCCCTGTGTTCCCATACTCGTCCTGCGAAGGGACGGCTATACCTCTGACTGTTTACTCATACACGTCACGACCGACTGACGCTTTGTTTTACCTGACGCAAGCCCTGTTCGCTTTGAAAAAAATCCACGACGACGGCGGCCATTTCCTGCAGGAAATTTTGGTGCAGAGTTTTCGGGCCAAGAAACACACGGCGATGGAGCACCACCCTGAGCCGGGTTTGGATGAGCTGGTGTGGACGTGCGCGGTGGCGAGGTTGGTGTTCGGGAGCGATGTGTGCATACAAAGCCCGCCGAACTTGACCCCCGAGGCGGACGACACTAAGGGCGATTCTGGAGGTACGTGTTGGGTCTTTCCCAAATCAGGCGGCACACTGTTTGCCGATTGGGGAGCCCGTAATTACTGTTTACTACATACATCATAATCACGACTGTTTGCCCATAATTGGCACTTGTACACTCAAGACTGACACTTTGTTTTACCCGTCGCAAGACGGTTCTTCATCCTCCGCGCGCCGAAACGGATGGCGCGCGTTACTAAACGCCGGGGTTTCTTGCTGGGGAGGCATTTCGCCCGGGATCACTTTGGATTTCGTGAGCCCGGAGATGCCCTGGCCAACCCTCGATGAGCTGGCGTGCGTAACGCAACAAGGTGGGTTCTCGCTGACCCCGCGGTTAGCGGTCCAGCCGCGGTTCGTTTTGGGAAAAAAGAATTACGAACAGGTACGTGTTGTATTTCCCAAATCCAAAACTGCAACACTGTTTGCCCATACAAGACTGACACTTTTCTTTTACACTCGCAGTGGATCGACCCGAACATAGCGCCCTTCGTGCGCGTGCTATCCGACGCGGAAGGGTTCGCGCGGAGCGCTGGGTGGTGTCCGGGGAGGGACGAGTCGGTGATCGGCGGTAGTTCTCGGGAAGAAAACTTTTTGGGTACCACCGAGGGTACTACCGATGGGAGTGTTGAGTCCGGCGCCACCGAAAACGTTTCGTCTCCAGAAAAGAAACCTCCCCCTTCCTGGCGCGCGGCGCGTTTGCCCCGCGCGAAGGACCTGGTGACCGTGAACGGAAGTTTCAGCGGGTTCACCGGGATTCGAACCGGCGCGCCTTTGGTACTTCCCGATGAACCGCCTTACGGGTCACCGACTGGTGTGCGGACTCAAGAATTAACTCAGGAGAGGGACGCTTTGGATTCCGCGATTAATCGCCTGGACGCGCGCGGCTGTTTTCTGAAGAATCTCGCGGAGCGCGGCGACCAATCTCTTTTTCAAAAACTTCCACCCTTCGACCGCTTGTACGAAAACGGAACCTACCAACAACGCGGCGGAATGTGTGCTGATCTGAGTGGTACTGCGTCGAGAAATGTCACTTCCGTACATCACAGCGGAGGTTCAATCCCGGGCGACGAGGCCTTCGCCGAGCGCGCCGAAGACGTCCGCGCCGCGATGCAGATTCTTTCCAGCCGAGGAAATCACTTCGATAAAGCATGTCACGTCGCGGACAACCAACGAAAACAACAGGTCGGCGACGTCGTGACCTGGTGCGTGAACAGGAACATCAACTACACGAACGTGTGTACGTTGTCTTGCATTTTCTGCGCGTTTAGTAAAGGCCAAAAGGTACGTATTGGGGCTTTCCCAAATCCAGGCACACTGTTTGCCCACACAAGACGTTAACCACTTTTCTTTTACAAAAAAAGGTCGACGCCGAGGGTTTTGATTTGAGGGGCGACGCTTATTTGTTATCCCTGGACGAGGTTTCGCGGCGAGTCAGGGAAGCGTGGAACCGGGGCGCCACGGAGGTTTGCATGCAGGGGGGGATTCACCCTGAGTTTGACGGGGAGACGTATTTGTCCCTGTTAAAAGCTGCTAAGCGAGGCGCTCCGGAGATGCACGTCCACGCGTTTTCGCCCCTCGAGGTGCGTCACGGCGCGTCCACGTACAAAGGGGGGGTGTCCGTCAGTGCGTACCTCTCTCTGTTGAAACAAGCCGGGCTCGGGTCGCTTCCGGGCACGGCTGCTGAGATTTTATCGAACGACGTGCGGCACGAGCTGTGTCCTGACAAGCTGGACACGAAGGTACGTCTTGGGCTTTCCCAAATCCCACCACTGTTTGCCCATACAAGACTGACACTCTTCTTTTACAAAAAAGGCGTGGCTCGACGTGGTGTCCAGTGCGCACGACGTGGGTATTCCGACCACCTCGACGATGATGTTCGGCCACGTGGACGACGACACGATTGAAACCCGGGCCGCGCACCTGGTTGCGATTCGGGACGCGCATCTTCTAAGCATGTGCCGGAAAGCGGCTAGGGATGGTGCGGGTGATGGGACTACGGAGAGGCGGCGTGATGATTCGGGTCTTTCACAGGAC
>Ga0115001_10003490_pt1 | contig 11724 bp, 5 predicted proteins | sample ArcticOcean_MG_C_12_FD_89869 | JGI IMG/M metagenome (GOLD analysis project Ga0115001, IMG submission 89869) | Marine microbial communities from western Arctic Ocean - ArcticOcean_MG_CB8_130 | ecosystem: Environmental > Aquatic > Marine > Oceanic | place: Arctic Ocean: Canada Basin | collected... | reverse complement strand
TCCACATTTTTAATTATATGTGAGACTAAAAGCCCACCAAATGCCAAGTTTGCAACGACGCACATAGAAATGAGCGAATGTCCACTGAACAAATCCAGTGGCCAAGCCGTTATTATTGTCGCACCGTGATTACTTTTACTACCGCTATTATCATATCTATGATTACTATTATTACTACTGTTACTTAAACTACCCCATTTCGTGATATCTAAATACGTCAATCTCGCGGAATTAAATAATGTCCCAAACGCGTACATCTGCATATTTTGCCAATGAATCGAATCTGCAACGTTCTTCTTGAACACAAACTCAACGTAAACTCCACCTAACGCAGATAATATGGCGTCTCCAATGCCTAACAAATATCCAAACGCGCTGAATCTCGCAAACATCTTCCAACTCCCTTTTTCTTCGCCCTTCCCGATCTGTGTCGCGCACGCCCCGACTGTAACTAAAACGAGACCGAACCACTTCTTCGCCGATAAAGGCTTCTTCAAAAAGACTCTCGTTAAAACTCCCGTTATCACAATCTTCAAATTTCCAAGGACGAGGAACGTCGTCGGGTCGAGTAAAATCAGCGCAGGAAATGACACCGCTTGATGCGCTAAAAATATAAGACTTGGAATAGGATATAGCAAGACTGTTTTCGCACTAGTTGTCATCGTAGTCGACTCTGGATTTACTCTTAACTCTCTTCTCAAAAACATAAATGAAATGAAAAACTTCGTCATTTCTGCCAACAAAGGGACGTTGGCAACGTTGTAACTGTATTTACCGTTCGCATTTTTCGATGCGGTCGTTAATAAACCGTGCGCAGATGTCACGAGAGCGAGTAAAAAGGCCGATATGAAAGTCTTAAGACTCCAATTCGTGACTGTTGTTGGTGTCGTTGAAGGTGTCGTTGTGAGAAAAGAAGGTTTTGAGTCGTTCATTACAGATATAATCAACAGAAGCGCGAGAGAATGAATTCGTATATACGAGATATATATTATTTTCACTCGTCCACCCTATAAATTACAGTCGTGCGTCGTCATAAATAATGAACGGTTGAACGCAATATTAATATTTTCGAGACTTCAATCTTGAGGGCTGGAGGGCTTATTGATGGGAAAAACGGAAAATGGAAATCCATAGATTTAAACTTTTAATATTCTTAAAAAAATAACTACTTAAAATTATATATCGATATGTCGAGCTCGGAGAGTGATGAAGGGGACGATGATGAAAAAATCGCACTTGAATCGACGAGTGGAATTGCAGCGCTTCGTCTGCGTTTGATTCACGAAAAAGAGAAGAAGAAGAAGAAGAAGATGTTGTTGTCGCAACATTCTTCGTTGGAAACAACAAATATAAAAAACAAAAAACAAAATGATGATGATGATGATGATGATGACCACGATGAGATAAAGACCAGTAGCGCAAAAGCGATCGAGAACGAACGGATGCGGTTTCGGGAAGAACGTGCGGCGCTCAGAGAAGTTATAGGTGAACTTTCGGAAGAAAACGCGAGTTTGATGGCGAAGATTTTGAAGACAACGACGACGAGAACAGACGAAACGAAAGTAACTAAAGAAGTAGAGAGTGTAACAGACTTTGAAAAACGAGAGCAATTAGAACAACGAACGAATTTGATGGAGAAACGCGCGAAGGAGTTTCAGAGACAGAAGGAAGCGGCGGAGCAAGCGCGAGGAGAAGACGCGAATAGGTTTTCGCAGAAGCTTTCTGATTTAGAAAGCATCAAGCAAAGGCTTTCGCAACAACTTCGAGAGGCTCGGGAGACGATTGAGAAACGAGATAAAGAAGTCACGAGGCTTCGAGAACATCTTTTGGATGTAGAAGAGGCTGATGATAGGGACGAAATCGCAATCGAAGAGCGCGTGGAAATCGAGAAAAAGAAAGCGCTGGAAAATTTCGAGAACGGAATAGAAATATTACGTACGAAACTGCAAATGAGCGAAGAAAGTTTGTTGAATAAACAGCGGGAAGTTGAAAATTTGAATCGAGCGCTGGGGAGCTTTTACGCGGACCAGGAACAAATTGATGGAAAGACGAACGATGCAAAAGAGGCGAGGCAAAAGCTTAGTCAAACGACGGCTAAGCTTCGTGAGACGAGCGCGCTTCTAGAAAAGAAAACAGCTGAAATAGAAAATTTAGAAAATACGAGCAAGATGATGGAGGAAAAGTTCAAGGATATGTCCAGAAAGTGCTCTGAAGCAACTGCACAGTCCACTAAACTCCGCGTTGCGTTAACTCAAGCGATCAAAAAAATTGCCAGGTTATCATCATCTTCTTCGTCTAGAGGCGACGAGTCCGAAGTATTCATAGACAAAGCGGTAATCACAAAACTATTAGTGACATATTTTGAACGAGGATTTTCTGAGGAAGTACTCGAACTCATGGCGCGCTTGTTAGACATGGAAGGTTCACAAAGATACGCAATTTTGTCGGGTGCGAGAAGAGCTACAAGGGTGATATCTAAAGTCGCGCGAGCCCCGCTCGGCATTGCGAGAGGTTTTGGTAAAGCGTTCGGAGTAATATCAGGAGCTGGTTTACGTGTAGTCGGAGCGACTGGCGAACACGCCGAAGTCCCCGTAGCTGATTTATTCATAGAATTTTTGCTCCGCGAAGCTGAGGAAGAATTATCAACGAGTCGAAGTGGAAGAAAAAGTGTGACACTTGCTGCTGACGAGAAGGAAAATAGTCCAACGAATGAAAGCAAGGAAGAAGTTAATCACCAAGAAATGTTCAGCGTCGACGTTGAATAAGTAGCTAGCGTTTGAAAAATGTGACTCGAAATCATTCTTATATACGGTACACGAGTTTTTTTCATCTCTAATCGAATAGACCTTTAAAGCTGTTTGCAGCTCCTGCGGCTGATAGAGAAGGCTTTTTCTCAGCTCTAGTTATAGCAGCTGTTTAACTGATGACAGTGAATGACTGACTTGTTCGTCTTACCATCATCAGCAGCTGCTTACGATTAGATGCACTGCCATGCACACTATGAGTTGGGGGATTCCTAAAACGGGCCAAAATCCCCCACCAGCTGCCCACTCATACAGTAGTGCAAGGAAAAAGAAAAAGGTCATCATAATTGAAAGTCAAGGGAAGCGACATATTCATTCCACGACTCTCGCTCTCTTTCTCGTTTATATCGCAGAGATAGGAAGAGAAATAGATGCGTTCACGTAATGTAGTATCGATCGTAAATGATCAAGAGATCGATCTTAAAAACATATCATCATCAGATGTAGAGGCTATTAAATCAAAAGGATTTGAGGATGATGATGATGATGAACTCAAAAAGACGAATATTATTATGATCAAAAATCCACGAATTATACTTTGTTTAGGTATTTTATTAGGAGTATTACTATCGATCTTTATCCATCACATCGATGCAAAACCGATTCAAAACGTACATGAGAATGTTAAACATGCATATCGCGCACATAAAGAAGCGAAAAAAGAGTATTTGAAGCGCTATCGAGAAGCATATCTCGAATCAATACTTTCCTCGAAACGAGAAAAATTGATGGACAACAACGACAACAACGACAAAGATGATGATGACGAAGGTATAATCGCTCCTGCTGCTGATGTCGAACGAGAGAATATAATCACAGAAGAAGAAGAAGAAGAAAAAGAAGCGGGCGATAGTAGTATTCTCAAAGAAAGTGAAAATAATAAAAAAGTTATCGATGACTTAACGGTAGCCCAACATGAACAAAAGTTAGCCGAGAAGTTCACGGTTGCAATATTTGCATCGCACGCAAACCCGCAACTTTGCATAACCCTCAAGTCTGCGCTGATGAATGGTCTCGATGTTCACGTCCTAGGATTTAATGCATCTGCACTAAAAGGAAGTGCAGACTTAAAGCAGACTGCAGCGTATAGAGACTTTTACTGTAAATTAAAATCAGACGATCTGACATCCGGAGGCGTTGGATTTGAAAGCCTATTCCAAAAAGGTGCTACGGCAGAAAAGTTTGCTCGAGAATGGCTTTTACGAGATTTAGAGAAAATAGGAGGGCAAAGTGATGTACTTGAGCTTTCATTTGCTGCTATGTCTGCTTTATGGCCAGTTGTGTCTTTATTTTACCCTAATAAATCGAAGACTTGGTTCGGTGACTGGTATCCCAAAGAGCACAACACGACAAAGACCAAAGATAGCTTTAAATATGCAAATGCAGGTGGTTGGATTGGAAAAGCAGGTTCTCTATGTACATTATTTACGAAAATGGTCGAGATCAAAGAAGCTACGAAAGAATTAGCTAAAGTACTGCCTGGAAGAACCTTACATCTCCAAGGACAAGTACATCTTGCACTTGCGGAGATAGGTGAAACTAGACCCGATAAAGTTGACGGTACAATTGATTTTCACAATAGATTCTTTTACAGCGGAATGATGAATGGTCTTCCATACTGTCCGAAAACTGATAACGTAACGCAAGAAATTGAAGTCGAACTTAAGTCTGGCGAAATCAAGAAACCACTGTGGTTCACATACATAAATAGTTGTTGGGATGTCCTTGGAACTCAATGGTTCATGAAGCTAAACAAAGCAGATTTTCGAAACCGGACCGGGAAGAAAGAAGCGCTGGTGAAAATACACTACTACGAGTATAGAAAAGAGGGAATCGATGCAGACACGCAAAGCAATGTTCCTGAAATAACTGAACATCTTGAAGATATATGCCCTTATGCATGGAACACAAGCCATGACTGGCGTTATGCAGAGCATGACTGGGAGCATGGCCCTTTGGAATTTGGGGAATTGTTTGATATGGAATCGTAGGCAAAGTTTATCAACCCTATGTCAGATGTATTCTTATTCAAAAGTGCTTGAATGCAACTGCTTGAATTGAATGCTGTCAGAAGAACTTTGGCTTTCTTTCCCATCATTAATTGTAAATAATCGAGGATCTTAATTAAACGAAAAACTAGATCCAAAAGAACAAATCTATACCTTCTTCGTTTACGTTTAGCGCTGCAGCACGGCCCCGCAAGACAGTAAAAAATAAAGGTCAAAAAGTCAAACTGTCAAAAATTACAGACGAGACTTTGCAAAGACCTGAAGACCTTGTTTTTTTTCAAAATTGCACAATATCTGAATCGTGAATATGGCATACCACATTTGCGACATCCCTATTTCCCCCCCGCCCCAGCTAACAAGAGCCGTAAAAAATGCGCACTCTTGGTAAAGTAACGCGATGCCGATATTCGTCGTTTGACCATCCAAAAGCATACCACGAGAAAATATGCGATGAATTTTCGCCTTTCTTATCATCAATTGAAGTATTTGCGTACACGCAGCAGAAAAATAATGACAATCATTCGCAGTCGAAAAAGCTCCAAATCGAAGAATTGGACGATGCGAAATACGCAGTGTTCACAAATATAACGATTGCGGACGTGCTTGACCCTCACTTTGTGCACGACCACGTAAAAGTAAAAGGTGCAAATCTTGATCTACTTTCGATTGCGAATTTGAAAAGAGTCAACCACCACGACCACTACGACAACGACATCTCTGTAGAGATAGGTGATGCAAAAAAGAAGTCTTTTAGAAACATAGGTAAAGCAACAACAACAACGACGATTAAAAAGAAAACGAATGAAAGGAACAATGACGACAAAAAAGAAAGCGATGACAAAATGGAAAAAGAGAAGGAGGAGGAAGAGGATGTTTTTTGCATTCATGGAGGAAGATTTGAAGCGCAATTGTCAGAGGAAACGTGTAATGTTCTTGGTGTATCAGGACCGGTAGTTAATAGAAACAAACGAGGTATTGCGATAAATTTAAAGAGTAAGGACTTTGCTCCTGGACGGACGACTCATGACCGCGTGACAGAAAACGCGAGACGAATATTCGCTGATGATGCATATTTGATAAAGAATCAGAAACTAGTCGTTGGAAGTTTTGAAATAGGAAGCGAAGCGCGTGAGATTTTAGATCTCGGGTGCCGCGGCGGCAACAGTATAAAGAGCGATTGTAAAACAAGTAACGTTTCGATCGAAAAAGTTTCAAAGTCTACGGGCTTCATAAAAAGAGAAGAAGACTTATTCAAGATTTTAGAGTCGTTCTGTGCTACTATAGATAGCGAAAGAAGTGAAACAGTAGAAGAGCAATCAAATCTTCGAAAAGTACTTGAATCAATCGGTTACGCAGCTTTACAAAGCACAAAGAAAGAAGAATCAAAAGATGTTGATTTTTCTTCAATAGGTACGCCAACATATTTGAAAACTGCAAGATGGAGCGGGTTCCTAACATCGAAACATCTTCGCCGAACGCTAGCGGCAACACAGGAAATGATTTCAAACAACGAAGCAGAGTTCTGCTTCGTTTCTGCTAACGCATTTCCGAATCAACCAGCACAGCAAAAACGAACTAAAAATGTAGGATTTTCGGGCAAGAGGAAGAGAAAAAATGAAGAGCAAAATAACGATGGACTCGATAACGACGAATCTTTGGAACAAAGATGTTGCGTATTTATTCTTTTTCAGAATCAACGATATGTTTCTTTCCTTCCTGCCGCTAGTTGAATAACTTGATTGAGTAAGAGTTTCCTATATAACAAAATTATCTCGGTAATCTACATCCTTTCTCTCTCTCTCTCTCTCTGCGCACAAACAATCGCGCACACTTTATTTTCTAGAAATTTACAAATTCATTCTACTTTATTTCTCAGTCAGAACTTGTTCATCTGTTACAACGACCGATTTCTTCACAAACTGTCCTTTAACTCTCGGACGCGACTCTGCCAATTTTTTCCTACTAGCGTATCGCACCTTTTTTTCAAAGTTCCGCTCTTTTCGCTTTTTCAAAAATCGAGCGATGGCGTGCGCACGTCTTTCCGCGCACGTTGAAGCGCTTCTGTCCGTATCGTTCATAGCCGCAGGAGATCGCGATGGAACCGACTCACCAGTTGCAACTACCACGGGATCATGTTCGCGACGATGCTGTTGTTGTTGTTGTCGTTGTTGGTTATTTTGCTGCTCCCCTAAAGTTAAAGGGGCCTTTTCTACAGCTGAAGCCAAAGCTTGGACAAAAGAGGTGACATAGTCTTGATTTTGTTGCAAGTATGGAAACATGCCAAATCTATTTGATGCAGCAGAGGAGCCAAACAAAGCTGCAGCAACGGCTGCATGATTCATATTTATATTATGCGAATATGCTGCAACGTTTGAAATCTGTGCTTGTTGTTGTAGTTGTTGTTGAGAATGCGCGAATGATTGAAGCACGTTTTGATAGGCTTGCATGTTTGACGCAGCAGCAAACGATGGTTCGTTCATAAAATTTTGCTGCTGGCTATAGAATTGCATCTGCATCTGCAATTGCAAATGATGTTGCTGCTGTAATTGCATCTGATACTGCTTCTGCAATTCAAACTGTTGTTGGTGATATATTTGCTGCTGCCGATTTTGGTCTGTTTGGTATTGCAGTAACAATTCTGCAGCTTCCATTTCTTTCGTTGCCGACGCACGTTTTTTCGACAGCCTCGAAGGTGCCGCTGCCACAGTAGTTTCCTTGCCGCCGCTCTTCTCTTTCATAAGGTTTGGAAAAACCATGGACATGGGATCAATTGGCAAATTAACTGTTTCGACTGCAACATTTTTGTTATCATTTTGCTTTATGAAGGATTGAAAAGCTGAGCGAGACTCAGAACGACGCAACTTGACTCGATCTGAATCGCTCAGATGTTCATTTTTGTTTCCAGCGACTGTAGATTGCGATTGAGGCGTAAGCGCGAGCTCAAGTACTGCAGTCGGTCCGCCATGTGCCCGGACGAGTTGAACCGAAAGTCCGGAAAAGAGTTTTTTTTGCTCAGCAGACTGTGATATTATATTTTTGCGTACTTCTTCAGTGCTAGTGTTCATCACAGGCATTACTCGTTCTTTTTCATCGAACGATGGTCTTATATTTACATTCTCCACGTTCGCCTTCAATTCCAAGCTTTTATTTTCAATCGCGCCTTTTTTCTGCATAATAATTTGATATTCATCGTTTATATTAAATGACGATCCTTCGTCGTTGTTGTTCTCCCATTTTTTTGTCCATCGATCCATTTGAGCGGCGCCGGGAACTTTGCTATGAAGCTTGAATGTTGTTGGATCATCCGATCCACCCGAACCTTTATCATCTGAGCCAGTGTTATTTGTATTATTATTCTCACTGCCTTCACAAATCCCCCTACGGTTTGCTAAAAGTGACGAGCTCGAGGAATTGTTCGAAGGCGGTAGTCGATGATGGTTTCCAACGACGCTCGCGCACATGTCTTTAGATAATGGTTTTTGCAAAAATTGCTCAGCGCCGATTGCATGCGCTTTCTCTGAATCTAAAGCTTCCCCAGTTGATTCCAAACGATCGCTGACAGACATGACGATTACGGGCACTTCTTTCAACTTTGGGTTTTTTCGAATTATTTCGCACAACTCGATTCCATCAACTTCGGGCATCATTATATCGGTTAAAATCAGGTCTATTGAGCGATTATTTGCGAGTGATTCCAAAGCTTGTCTACCATTACTTGCCGTAGTAACGCTCGCCCCGGCTTGCGTAAGCATAGACGTGATTATAAGGGAAGTTGAAATGTCATCTTCCACGAGTAAGATTCGTAACTTTTTTTCCTTAAGAACGTCGTAATCATCATAATCGTCTTCGTCACCATTCTTCCTTGTTTTTGTTAAAGTCGACGACGTGTTTTTTTTGGCCATCAGTGCTGATATTCTCTCATTCTCAATAACGTCATCATCATCGCGTTCGAGATCGGATCTTTCTCGTTTCGTGGAAATACTTCGTGTCGATCGACGCCTAGTACTGGACATTTTTATAATTATGAGATTTTATTGTTATTTATATATGTTTCCGTTACGCGCGCGCGCTCGTTAAAGGAAACGATGATATTTTTTTTTGTGCGGTGCTGAAAGAGCGAGAGAGAAGATATTTGTGAGATCTTTTTTGATTTTTGTTGATTTTTGTTGATTTTTGTTTTCGGATGCGGTTCGTTTAAAAATAGTGCCCATGAGTTTCCTCCCCTTAATCACTAGACCACGCATAAATTTAAGAAGTTGTTATAGTAATGATGATATAATAATGATGATATTGATAACAGTGATGATGATGACACAAAGTAATAACTATAAAAGATTAGCATCGCGCATGTGCGCGCGAAACTTCTCCAAGAGGTGTTCGGTTTCCACTTTACTGACCAAAAGGTTCAGACTCGTGTTACCTTTCCAGCACGTGATTGCAAACTCACTTCGGGATCCGTTTAATTTTTGCACGTCTTCATCGCGCAACAGACAGACGAGACTGCCTTGAGAACATTTTTCAACCTGTTTCCTAGTTTCTGAATCCGTAAAGCTTGGACGAGGTTTGAAATTTGAGCCTTCTGGAACGGGTTCGTTTTCCACGAGAGCTAACCCTCGCAGCTCGAGAATCTTGAGCAGCTCGGGCATGGAAATCGTAATCGCCTGCTTCGTCATGAATGGCAAAGTTAAAAATAAACCATCCTGGTTCAGACGGTATTCACATTGGCGTAACTCTTTCGCGTCTGCACCAAAATAATTATCTTTTTCACCGTTCACGTTTTGTCTTTCAAAAACCTTCAAACCGATCGCAGTAATTCGCAAACTCTCTCGAGTATCTGCCGCGATATACTGACGTAAATTCGGTGTGATGTAGTATATGCGTTTCGGTTTTGAACCTTCTGCAGTCCTCGTGACTGTATTCTTTTCGATTTCTAATGCGTGAATACCATACTTGTCGTTGATAGGACCGAAAACTTCTGGATCGTTGATAGGGGCAACACCATCGAAACCTTTTCTGCCCGGTCTCGTTTGATCTTGACCGTGTCCGTTCACAAAGAGTAAAGTGCCATCATTCGGATCTCTCGAATGCAAAACTTTTGGTGGTTTAGCTTGTTCCACGATTAACGAAACGGAAATTTTCTTTTCGCCTTCAGCTCCCTCTTCTTGATCTTCGTAAGAAAATTGGCATTTCACTGTAGCACGGCCTAAACCTTTAAATTTTGACAACTCTTTCTCTCGTTTACCACCAGCGGCATCGTTTTCGATCGCGCTGTCAACCTCGGGATCCAATTCTCGCACCTTGTCAAACACTGCGACAAAGAAACCACCGGTATCCGAGTGATGCGGCAAAATTCTCACACAATTTTCAATTGGAATCGTTTCAAGTGCCTCATCGTCCGGGAACATTGTGCTCGAAATCACTTTTTCACCACTTTGTACCGCTTCATCCATTGAGTGAATTCTTTGGTTGTTTTTGCCCCAAACTTGCCAAGTCTTCAAACCTGTTGATCGCTTTAAATTCGGTAAATCTTTAGAAACATCTAATAATTTCAAAGCACCATTTGTTGCTTTCATGAGAGATAAAACAACGGCTTCGTTTTCAATCGGGTTCAAAGAGCACGTCGAATACACCATTCTCCCACCGACTTTCAGAATTTGCGCTGCGCGTTTAGCAATTTTAATTTGCAAAGCATGTAATCCGTTCCCAAATCCTCCATGCCATCTTGACCAAATATCGGGAGCTTTTCTCATGGTTCCATCACCCGAACATGGTACGTCGCATAATATGGAATCAAACTGGAAATTGTCCTTCTCGTTTCCTAGCTCGCCTTTGATGACTGGAAAATTTTGTCCCTCGTGGTTAGTGACGAGCAAACAAGGCGAATTTGCGCGCTTCGTTTGATGCGTCAGAAGATTACAGCGTTTCAAATCAGCATCGTTTGCTACGACGAAACCGGTTGGCATTTTTTTGAAAATTTCACCTTTCTCGCCAAAACTCGCGTCATAATTTTCTATTTCGCTGTGTAAAGCTTCCAATACCTGGAACGTTTTTGAGCCCGGCGCTGCGCACATGTCTAATACTTTATGGTGCGGCTCAACGTTCAAAAATTGAGTCGGTATCATTGAAACAACTTCCTGTCTCGTAATTGACCCAAACTCTTGTCCAGATTTCAGAAACTCGTGTAAAGACTTTAACTGCGGAACGCTTCGAAGCTGCAAGCGAGTGTAGCTGAATTGCCAAGCTCCGTTATCTGGATACCATTCAACCGCCGTCGGTGGCTTCACGTCTTCTAAACCAGCTCCAGAGAGATTTGTGAACTCGTTCAAAACTCGTTGTTTAATTCGCTTTGCAAAATTCCCCACGCCGTTGATCCTGAAAGAGCTCGGAAGGTCAGTTCTCATCGTCTTCAACAATTCCTGAAAATCACTCTCATCTTTACAGATGCTTTGCGCGCGATAGTAGTTTTCAAAGTGCTCGTTTTCCCTCACATATTCCGATGGACCGAAATTGCCTTCACCATTTTTTCTTCCATTTCCTCCTCTTTGTTGTTGTTGTTGTTGTCCCTTTCTTGGGCGTTTACCTTTTGGTTCTTTATCCCAAACGTCCGCGCGGTCTGATTTCTTAAAGTCTCTCTTCGAGATGCGCTTGTTATTATTATTATTATTATTATTATTATTAGAAGGCGATTTGCGTTTGAAACCCATTTTTTTGTAGTCTATACTGCGCTAATTTTTATGGCGGCTCAGTGTGTACTTGTACGTTTTTTATAATTTTTGTACGCAGCAGTGTATCCCCTGGAAAAATCCAGCACACTGTTTTCCTTTCCTTTTGCGAAAAAAATAAAAAAATAAAAAAAATAAAAAAAAACAGAGAGCTGGACGGTTAAACCGCGGAACTTTGGGTTGAACCGC
>Ga0115001_10003489_pt1 | contig 11725 bp, 11 predicted proteins | sample ArcticOcean_MG_C_12_FD_89869 | JGI IMG/M metagenome (GOLD analysis project Ga0115001, IMG submission 89869) | Marine microbial communities from western Arctic Ocean - ArcticOcean_MG_CB8_130 | ecosystem: Environmental > Aquatic > Marine > Oceanic | place: Arctic Ocean: Canada Basin | collected... | reverse complement strand
GGATCAATAACATCCACCACTGGCTTTTTCTGCACGTTAAAAAGCGTTGTGTAAAATAATGACCATGTCAGCATATCAGAATAGTTCATGCTTTGCGCTATATGATCTACACTAGTAAGGCCTACACCTGTGGAACCGCTCTGAGGGACAGGAGTAAATTCTGTTTTCCACACGCGCGACAAACCAGATTTTTGATCAATGAAGTGGATCAGGCCGCTTCCCACAGATCGAATGGCTGGAAGTTCAAGTTCACCATCGCCAACGGGTTGCGGGTGCAGCTCAATATCTAGCGCATCAGCCCGTGCGATCGTACCACTTGCGTCCTCTACTCGTAGGCCAATATCGCAAACAGATGTGCCATGTATTTTGAACGACCTGTGGGCAAAACCAGTACCCTCAGTGTTAATAATGATGCGAATATCACCTTGGCTCCAAAGTGCGACCTCTTTATTTATGTGTTGTGCTGAATGCCTAAACCCCAGTGTAGTGAGTAATGCTCCAAGGCTAAGTGCACCTTGTGCATCGGTTGCAAACTCCACAAACTCAATTCCTTGCACTTCTGAACGTTTTGGCATTTCTGGGACATGAAGGTGAGGAGCAGGTTGCTCGCGTACGACGTCATCCATAAGAGCCATTAAAGATCGGTACCCGTCTTGCGCAATCACCTTCGGGCTGCCAGCCCTGAATTGATCGTTAAAAATTTCAAGTGATATAGGCCCATCATATCCCGTTGATGCGACTGCCTGCATGAAATCTGAAATATCCAAATCTCCTTCGCCAGGCATATTTCGAAAGTGGCGAGACCAGTATAGAAGGTCCATGTCGATTAGGGGCGCATCAGCAAGTTGAACAAAAAAAATTTTATCACCGGGAATAGCCCGAATGCTCTCTGGTGAAATTTTACGGCCAAGTGTATGGAAGCTGTCAACAACAATACCAATACTGTCATGATCGGCGCGACGGACGATTTCCCATGCATCTCGGTGGTCATTGATATGAGTTCCCCAAGCTAAAGCCTCATACCCGACGCGTAACTTGCGTTTGGCTGCACGATCTCCAAGTTCATGCAGATCTGCGGCGATCCGATCTACACCGCCCTGTGCTTTTGGGTGTACCGTTGAGCAGATCAACATCAGATCTGTTCCCATCTCCTCCATCAAATCAAATTTGATTTCTGCACGATCAAACGCTCGGCTTCGCTCAGGTTCTGGCAAGCCCTCAAAATCACGAAAGGGTTGAAAAAGCATGATCTCTAGGCCGTGGTCGCGCGCCATTTTTCCAACTACTCTGGGTGAGCGGTCATGTGCGATGAAATCTTGCTCAAAAATCTCTACTCCATCAAACTTTGCTGCTGCTATTGCTGCAAGTTTTTCAGATAGGTTTCCAGAAATTGACACAGTAGCAATAGCAGTCTTCATTAGGTTTCCTCATGCATCTAGTTTTGGTTGAAGTAGCAACCTGATAATTAGCATAGTGGGGCTGCCAGCTAATAAGATTAGGGTAGAGCAACAGTGCATGCAGTTATGGCATGACGTATGATATAACTTTTAATTAATAGTTTTTTATTTGAATTTACAATATATTTTTAATAAAATAGATTTTATTAATTTAATCTATTTTTATACACCGTGAATTTTTCTACTATTGAGAAACATTTTAAATGAGTGATATATTTCTGAAATCTATAAACGGACGCCTCAATGAAGAACTATATTTCGACACTTGGATCCAGCACCTATGAACGGATTAAAAAGGATATTATCTTTGGCGCTTTGGCGCCCAGTGCAAACCTAAAGCTAGACGGCTTGAAAGAGCGATATAACGCCAGCGTAACAACTTTGCGTGAGGCTTTGAAAACATTGGCAAGCGAGGGCTTTGTTGAAGCGGCAGAGCAGCGTGGTTTTTTTGTTTCGCCTGTATCAAAAAATGATCTTATAGAAATTGTAGATTTACGCATACTGCTTGAGTGTACGGCTCTTAAAACTTCAATCATCAATGGTGACGCTGACTGGGAGGGCAATCTTGTGTCAGCCCAACACAAGCTGCAAATTATTGAAAGCAAATTGCGAGCCGGCGATACTGGCCAGATTGAGCTTTGGAAACGTTATGATTGGGAGTTTCATCAGGCGCTCATTGAGGCTTGCAACTCACAAAACCTATTGGCTTTACATGCAATAATTTATGATAAATACTTTCGCTATCAGATGCTTATGTTGACAAACCGCGGTGATGAGGCCGTGGTAGAACACCGCGAGATGTTTGAAGCTGCTCTGGCGCGTGATAGTCAAGCCGCTATTAAAGTTTTGGAGCGACACATTCGATTGGGATTAGAGCACACCCTGTATGCAATGTAACAAAGCTAATTATCAAAATTCCCCACATTATTGATTAGCAGCAAGCGCTTATCCACAACTTATCATCCGAAAGCAGTCGCATTTTTTGCGCTGGACATTAATTGCGACGGGATGAAAGGTAGATGAAGGTAGAACTGCCTCTATTTATAGATGACGATCTTCATACCTACATGTCTTCTAAGCTCCGTTGAACTAAAGCTTTTGCTGAGTGGGGGCACGCATATATTGGCTAGGTAACACAATCAAGGTCTGGTTCTCATGTATTCGAAACCGTGCGAATGCCAATTTATATACAGTTACCCTCAGGGCGGATTTAAATTGACAAAGCCGCATTAGCACCAAGAAAGTTGGAAACTTGTTCGCCAGCTAGCTGCATAGCGTTAGCTGCTGTATCAAGGTCAGGGTCGTTTTGATTAATAAGGCGTTGGATGAAAGGTATGGTCAGAGCTGCGATTACTTTTCCGGAATAATCAAAGATTGGTACAGAAATATTTTGCACACCTGCGATAACCATCGACGGACTGACACAATATCCAAATTTCTGTACTTGAGTGACTGCTTCCTTGAACACTTCAATTTGTTCTTGCGTAGCTGTTTTGATTTGATCACAAATAGCATCGCGCTTTTCTGATGATAATTGATTTACAAGAACTGCGCCTGACCCAGTTTGGGTTACAGGAATTCTTGCACCGAGCCTAACACTTGTTACGTTATTTCCGGGCGGATCATTTTGTGCAATTACCAAAATATTGTTTCCATACAAAATAGATAAATGAATTGACTGGTTAAGACTAATTGCCAAGTCGGCCATGACATCGCTTGCGACTTTGGTCAGCCGTTTTATTGGTGGGTGGCGGTGGGAGATTTCAAAAAGTTTTAGTGTCAGTGAATAATGCTCACTTGCTGCGTCAACGCTAACGTAATTTCTTTCCACCAATACGGCCAGCATTCGAAAAATTTCACTTACAGAACGTTTGAGTGATTTGGCTATATCTGATTTTTTCATACCTGCATTTTGTGTAGCAAGCAGTTCCAAAATATCTAGTCCTTTTGACAGCGCTGGGGCGCTATATTTTTCGGCAGCCTCTATTTTATCATTTTGCAATGGCAATGGCCTTTCTTTAACTATGGTTTAATCATTAGCTAATCAAAATTACATGTTTTGCTTGGGCTTAAACCGTCCAAATACTTTTTGCGTTGCCTTCATAGAAGGCGTGCCTCTGATCTAATTCCCAATCAGCCGTTAGCGCGTGGGTGGCGGCTACCCACGTTTCCAACCCACCACCAATATTACAAACAGGGCTGTCGCTGCCCCATATTATTCTATGGTGGCCGAACGAAGCAACTGTATGATCGAAATATGGGCGAATGCAGTCAAGCCCCCATATCCTTACATCGCCGTAGGCAATTATACCAGATATTTTGGCAATGACGTTTGGCCGCTCGGCCAGCGCACTTATGTGTTTTTTCCAGAAGGATAAGTTGCCACCTTTGATGTCTGGTACACCGCAATGATCAAGAATGAAGGTCACGTGCGGGCAGCAATCCACGAGGTCAGCGGCAATTGGCAGTTGATGAGGCAACATACAAAGATCAAAAGTTAAACTGGTATTTGATAAAAGTTTGATATTGTCACGAAATGTTTGGGACTGTGAGAGATCATCTTGTTCTGTGTGCAAAACTCGGCGAAACCCCTTGATGGTATTGTTATGCTGAGCGGTTTCAAGAAACTGATCAAACTTAACACTTTCTGGTCGTGCTGCTGAAATAGCACCACACAAAATGCTTGTTGGTTCTGCCATTAACTCTGTAACCAAATCAGTTTCTTGGTTGATTTGTAGGGGGTCAACGTCGACCTCCATGTGCAAACACTTAGAAATCCCTAGCCGTTTTGCTTTTTGCGAGTAGGGGGCAAATGTGCTCGGGACGTTTAGGGCAGGCACAGCTTCCAGCCAAGGGTAGCTAAGACGGTCAGGATAAATCAGATGCAGATGCGTATCAAAAAGCATGTAACACTCCCCTTATCTGTATTAGATAATGATTGACTGTATATAAAAGTCAAGTTTAGATACAAAACATGGTAAAAAATCTGTCAAACACCGTAGGAAGATATGGCGGGGAAAAGTGCATTCCATGTCAAACTCTGCTTGATCCGCGAGCAAAGGGTGAATGCTTGTCAATAATGCAAGAATTTTTCCTTTATGATTGAATTCAAGCAAAGCTGGCCGCTCCCTGCAGAGCCGATGCCGATTGTCATCTTTGGTGCTGGTTCAATTGTCACTGACGCCCATATTCCTGCCTACACAACTGCTGGATTTAAGGTTAAGGGGATATTCGATCCTGATCTGATAAAAGCACAAAATCTGGCGAATGAATACGGGTTCGTTGCATATGAAACTGCGGAACAAGCCGCCAGTCAGCCCAACGTGGTTTTTGATATTGCGACCCCCCCAGATGCCCATGCTAAAATTCTGGATATCCTGCCAATTGGTGCGTCAGCGTTGATCCAAAAACCGATGGGACCTGACTTGGCGGGTGCCACAGAGATTTTGAAAATTTGCCGTGCGCGCAAATTCAAGGCAGCAGTTAATTTCCAACTCCGTTTTGCGCCCATGATGCTAGCCCTCAAAGATGTGGTTGATCAGGGTATACTGGGTGAATTAGTTGATTTTGACGCTTCGCTCACTTTGGATACTCCATGGGGTTTGTGGGAGTTTTTGAAAGATCTCCCGCGGGTCGAGATTTTGTTACATTCAATTCATTACATTGACTTTATCCGCTCACTTTTCGGCAATCCCTTGGGTGTTCATGCCAAAACTCTAGGCCATCCAAATAGCAGTACATCTAACACTCGAACCTCTGCAATTCTTGATTATGGTGACCGAGTGCGTTGCGCGCTTTCAATCAATCATAACCACTCATTTGGGCGCAAACATCAGGCTAGTGAATTCCGCATTTGTGGAACTAAAGGTGCGGCATACGTTCAGCTGGGCGTTAATCTTGATTACCCAAAAGGTGAACCTGACATTCTAGAGTTGAATACTGGTGATGGTTGGGAAAAAATTTCGCTGCGAGGTTCATGGTTTACTGAAAGTTTTAGCAACCGTATGGCCCAATTGCAGCGCTTTACGACTTGTGAGGAGGACACGCTTATTTCCTCTGTTGAAGACGCTTGGTACACAATGGCCTTGGTTGAGGCTGCATATGAAAGCAGCGGTCAGCCTGCCACGCCGCTGGCAAAAAAACCATGAAGTGCAAATGAAAATCTCATTTTATAAAAATTTCAGATCAACCATTCGCAACAAAAGTGAGGGCACATAATTGCTGAAGCTAGTGTTGGTTATGGTCGATGGTGACTGGGTTAATTTAAGGAAAATGCTTTGAAACTATTAAGATATGGTGTCCGTGGTGCTGAAAAACCGGGAATGGTTGATGTGAATGGAATTATCCGTGATCTGTCTGGACACATTAAAGACTTTGCGGGTGAGGGTCTTTCGGATGCTGCTTTTTCAAAACTAAGCGTTCTTGATCCAAGCAGTCTGCCTTTGGTTGAGGCCTCAACTCGGATCGGAGCCTGCGTTGGGAGCGTTGGAAAATTTATTTGTGTTGGCCTGAATTATGCTGACCATGCCGCTGAGAGTGGGATGGTGTTGCCTGAAGAGCCTGTGATTTTTTTTAAGGCAACTTCCTCAATTATGGGGCCGAATGACGATGTCGAAATTCCACGTAACTCAGTTAAGACAGATTGGGAGGTTGAGTTAGGTGTCGTAATTGGAAAAGAGGCCAAATACGTAGAAAAAGCTGATGCTCTTGACTATGTGGCGGGCTATTGCGTGGTTAACGACTTGAGCGAACGGGATTTCCAACTGCACCGATCTGGGCAGTGGGTGAAGGGGAAATCTGCGGATACATTTGGGCCAATTGGTCCTTGGCTAGTTACGCGAGACGACATACCCAACCCACAGAACCTGGCTATGTGTCTAGAAGTAAACGGGCATCGTTATCAGGATGGATCCACTAAAACGATGCATTTTGACGTTGCAACTATTGTTTCGCATCTGTCACAATTTATGTCGCTCCAACCGGGGGATGTAATTTCTACTGGTACCCCACCTGGTGTTGGTATGGGGCAGAACCCAGAAACTTATCTCAAGTCAGGGGACGTTGTAGTGCTTGAAATTGAAGGTCTTGGCCGGCAGCGCCAGTTGGTTGGAGTGAGTAAATGACCCGCATTACTAATATTCGAACCCATGACCTGAGGTTTCCGACCTCTGATAGCTTGGCGGGCTCTGACGCAATGAACCCTGATCCGGATTACTCTTGTGCATACGTGGTGTTGGAAACTGATGGGGCACACAAGGGGTATGGCCTAACATTCACTATTGGACGTGGGACTGATCTTTGTGTCGCCGCAATAGAGACACTTTCATCTCTCGTTGTTGGTCTTGAGCTTGATTGGATTACTGATGATATGGGGAGGTTTTGGCGCCATATTACTAATGATAGCCAGCTGCGCTGGTTAGGTCCTGACAAGGGCATAATACATCTCGCGACTGGTGCGCTTGTAAATGCCGTCTGGGATCTCTGGGCGCGTGAGGCAGGTAAGCCAGTTTGGCAACTGGTGTCTGAAATGTCGCCCGAAGAAATTGTGGCACTGATTGACTTTCGTTACATAACAGACGCGCTTACGCCAGCTGAAGCGTTGGATATCTTGCGAGCAGCCGAACCTGAGAAAGCGGCTCGCGTAGCGAAACTTCAGGCTGAAGGCTATCCTTGTTATACTACCTCTGCGGGCTGGTTAGGCTATTCTGATGAGAAACTGAGGCGCCTATGCCGTGAGGCTAAAGAGGCGGGTTTTAGCCACGTCAAGTTCAAGGTTGGGAGTGATCTGGAGGATGATATTCGTCGTTTGACGATAGCCCGCGAGGAGCTGGGTGACGATATGCATATCATGATCGATGCTAATCAAGTTTGGGAGGTTGAACAGGCAATTGAGTGGGTGAAGGCTTTGCAATTTGCCCGCCCCTTCTTTATTGAAGAGCCTACCAGCCCAGACGATATTATGGGCCATAAGGCTATTCGAAAAGCGGTTGCCCCAATTAAAGTTGCGACCGGCGAGATGTGCCAAAACCGAGTGATGTTCAAACAATTTATCATGGAGGGTGCACTTGATATTGTGCAGATTGATAGCTGCCGCATGGGGGGATTAAACGAAGTTCTTGCAGTCATGTTGATGGCTGCCAAATATGGCCTGCCGGTCTGGCCGCACGCGGGTGGCGTGGGATTATGTGAGTATGTCCAACATATGGCAATGATTGATTATATTTCGATATCAGGTGAAAAGGATGACCGCCGCATTGAATATGTTGACCACCTTCATGAACATTTTGAAGACCCATGCGTAGTCAAAAAAGGTGCGTATCAAGTGCCGAGTGAGCCGGGCTTCTCAATTCAAATTAAGTCCACAACATTTAAGAATTTTACCTTTAAAACATAGCTTTATTTAGGTTCAGAGTAGGATAAATGGGTGTGAATTAGACGGGTGGGTACTTTAATGGAAAGTTACTTTTAGGACTTTCTCGATTTAGAATAATTTGGTGTGACGAGCGTTTAATTTAACTTTTTAACTTTGGCTTAGGTAGAGGAAAATTAAATCTCCAAATATCTTAATATAGTAGGCGCTGCTTTAGAGCTTTGTCTTGACGACACATTTCAAAATCCTCTTCCAATAAGCGACCTCTTGGTGCAGTGGCAATCTTAAAATTCCCAAAACGATCCACACCACTGACTAAAGAGACAAGGGACAGGTCCCCAGTCTCTTGTTTCATTGAGGGCTTAATATAGCGGATCGCTGAGCCAATACGTCTGTCATTAGTGGTATTGGGCCCAGAGCTATGGAACAGGAGGCCATGATGCATCGATGCCTGACCCGCATCGAGTGCTGCAACTACGGCTGAGTTTTCATCGACGTCAACAGAGATTTCCTGTCCTCGAGATAAAAGATTATCATCAGAATAGGTGTCTATGTGCGGCACAATTTTTGTCTTGTGGCTGCCGGGAACAAATTTCATGCACCCAGAAATTTCATGTGCCTTTGAAAGGGCAACCCAGCATGTGGTTTCTGAAACATCGTCCAGTCCCCAATAGGTTAGGTCCTGATGCCACGAAACAATTTTTGATGATTGTTTTTCTTTTATAAAAAGCCCTGCACTCCACACCATTAAATCAGGCCCAAGAGCCGCTGACGCTGCGGAAATAAGTTTTTCATTTCGTGTCAAACGGTCAAACGATGGCAGAAGCCTGTCGGGATATGCTTTTAATAGTGCTAGTTTCTCAGGGTTATCAGACAATTCTAATTCCGCCTCTTCCAAATCCGTCCGCAAGACTTGGGCCTCCTCCTTTGAGATTACATCGATAGGGGCGATGAACCCATCCCGGTTATATGCGAGGGCTATATTAGCTTGATCTTTACCTAATGGTTGCAGCTTGGGCATAGTGGCTCTTTTTAAAACTGGTTTAGGCTTACACTTAGGGAACCTAGACTATTAGTAAAATGGAAGTTATCGATACTATAGCATCAATTATATGGATAATAAAATGCGTCTCAATGGCTTTGATCTAAATCAGCTTGTGTGTCTGAAAGCCCTGCTTGTTGAACAGAACATCACCCGAGCCGCGGAAGAGGTTCACCTGAGCCAATCTGCCATGAGCACGACACTCGGCCATCTACGGCGACATTTTAATGACCCCCTTTTAGTTCGTTCAGGGCGTATTCATATATTGACACCTTTTGCAAAATCACTGATTGCCCCGCTTAATAAAATGATAGCTCAGGCGCATGATTTTGCCGCACTTCGTCCGGATGAGATCCAACTGGATATTGACCGAGAAATTAGGGTCGTTGCATCTGATTATGCCATTAGAACCTGTCTTGATGGTGCAGCAAGACATCTTCAGGACGTTTTCCCAAATGTGCGCCTCGAAATCTTACCGCTGTCGGAGCGATCTCCAAGGCTACTAGCAAACGGTGAGGTGGATCTGGTCCTTTCAGGGCAATCTTTTGATATTGGCGTGCCGTCGAACACTTGCCTGCTTGAGGATCAATTCGTTTGTATAGCATGCTCTAAAATGGGTCCGCCTGGCAAGAATTTGCTGCCACGGGAGTTTGCCTACTCTGAACATGTGGTAGTGCGCTACTTCGATCAGCAGATGACTTTTGAAGATGAAGATGCCCTGCGAAAGGCAGGTGTCGTCCGCACCCGACGGATCACTACTTGGTCCCATACGCATGTTGCATCCCTGGTCTGTGGAACTTCAATGTTGGCAACAGTACCGGCGCGGATTGCGGATGATTTTTCCAGACGTTGGCCAATTAAAATTCTGCCCTTTCCTTTTTCCCATGAACCCATACGCGTATTTGCGTATTGGCATCCGAGCCGTAATCAAGATGCCATATTGTCCGCGCTTGTGACCGCAGCAAAACCCACGTCGCATAAGCCGAATAATGACTTTGGTGCCTATACGTCGTCAGGATTTTTAGCACCAACCCCAGTCTAAAAAATGAGAAGGCTTGGGCTGCGCGACCAGGTGGCCGGAAATTAGAGGGCAATTCGATACTGCGCCATCAGTTGCTGCATTACAAAATCTCTAAAGACTGGGCTTGTTAGGTCAAGATGTGATTTGGTCGGGAACGTCAGAGGAAGGCATTCAGTCTTCGAACCACATTTTGATCACGACAACACATTTTGGCGATGGGATTTATGGCAAGCCTACAGGGGGCGCCACAGGGATTGCTTAGTACGCCAAAGGTTGTGCGGCCACAGGATTTTGAAGTCGGCCCTACGGCATTAAATTGCCTTACGATTATCCCAGACATCGATAATATCATCATAACTAATCTCGTCTAAGTCACCTTTTTTTTGGTTTAGTAACTTTTTGTATTGTTTCATTAGCTGAGCTGCTTCGGTATCTGATAACATATTTAAATCATTTTCACCTATTGTACCAAGAATTCGTTCATAAAAAGCATTAGTCAGCATTTCGACCTCCTTAAGGCAAAGGGTGGCGAGGCTTTATGTCATTGGCTTTTCACGCCAACTGCGCAACTGTTTGAGCTTAGCTGTTGCGAACAGCTGACGACGCAAGGTCATTTTAATCACTTCAAGTAAGACTGACTAATTCGCTAGCTTGGTCCAACTTTTTATTGCTCAATATTACTAAATTTTAACTTACTAAAAAGTTAAAATTTTGATTTATTTTATATTTGAGCGCCCAGACATTTAAAAGATTTTTGGGCGTATTTGCCGATAGATATAGGCCTCTGAGGCTTAATATATGGCTCAATAAAGGGCATTTGTCAATTTTTTTAGACTTTCCATAATGCACCCACAACAAGCCGGTGCTTGATGTTGAGACTTATTACGCCCTCAGAAAGCTTTACGGGCCGTGCATACGGGCAGGTGGATGCCACCCTAACTTCGGATATTGGCAATGCACCGGTTACAAAATTAACCGCTCGACCAGAAGTGGCTATAGCTCTTGATGCCGGCGCTGTTGGATACAGCCACTCACAGCTGCCATTATCACCGCGCCTTTTTTGTGAACGTCAAATTGGGAGGAGTAGCATTTTAAGCTGCGTCGATGGCGTGGAAATAGGTATTAGAAGCCAATCTGAAGATGGGTTAAGCTCTGCTAATTTCCACACTATTTCAGGGTAAAATTTATGGCGGCAACCGTTCAAGTTACACTCCCAAGCTTAACCATAGGTTTTAATCGCGGAGACAAGGCCATAAGAGCTCTTGGCCTAGTGGGCACTGAAATTATCTGCAGTAGTATATCATTCTAATATCAGTAAAAGGACTTGACCCAGATTATTTCAGTATTCTCGCTTAAACAAAATCTGTAACCACAAAGTCTGTGGCATCAATCAAGGCATGATCAATCGACTCCAACACAAATAGAACTTTACTACTGCCAGTATCAACAATTTTAGCGTTTGCACCACTATCTAAAACACTCAGATTGGCCCACGTGCGGTCTTCCAGGCCAATCTTGTCCGTTCCGTTTATAAAATCAGTAATAACATCTGCAAGGCTCGCGTCTGTCACTGCGTCCGACAGGCTACACACGAACGTATCGGCCCCACCATTTCCAGTTAGGGTATCCTTTATACCTGAGCCAGCGCCGCCGTAGAGTATGTTTGCCGCGCTGTTGCCAACGACCGCATCTATAGCTGATCCACCCTTGGCGTTCTCGATCACAACGTTATAGCCGATGCCCAAGAGGCCACTGCCATCCGCAAAAAGGTTGTCTAATAGATCGGCATCACCGGTACCTGTAATATCCCCAAAGAAACAGAACCCACCGGCAGC
>Ga0115001_10003482_pt1 | contig 11743 bp, 8 predicted proteins | sample ArcticOcean_MG_C_12_FD_89869 | JGI IMG/M metagenome (GOLD analysis project Ga0115001, IMG submission 89869) | Marine microbial communities from western Arctic Ocean - ArcticOcean_MG_CB8_130 | ecosystem: Environmental > Aquatic > Marine > Oceanic | place: Arctic Ocean: Canada Basin | collected... | reverse complement strand
CGCGCTGTTAATTAATTAAATGATCATGACTACTTCGACTGCAATGCTCGGGACAACTAACACGATGATGATGAACGGTAATACTATTTATAGTAATACTACCAATAATAATAATATGAATAAACAACGTGGACGACTTATATCCAGCAGCAGAAATACTACTGTCACGACATCGTCCGAGGTCGAGACAGAGAAAGATAAAGAAACGACTACGACGATGACTTCGACGACGACGAAACGAGAAATGGTATTAACAGCATTTGCTTCCGTAGCAATGATTTTTGCAGAACCTGTGATGGACGCTCAAGCGTTATCGTTGAAATCGAGTAATAAAAACGGTGTGTACTGGATCGAACCGAAGAATAACTCTACAGTGAAATCGCCATTTGTTGCAAAGTTCGGAGTGAAAGGGTACGAAGTCGTCCCGGCTTCGGCCGAGTTCGAAGAAGGTACTGGACATCATCACATCATCGTCGACGGTGAGTACATGGAGAAAGGACAAGTTATCCCGTTCGATGCTACGCACTTGCATTACGGGAAAGCGCAAAAGGAAGGGGAGATTAAACTAGAACCAGGAACGCATACGCTAACGCTTCAATTCGCGAACGGGAAGCACGTATCGTACGGGAAGAGATTCGCATCGACTATTACAGTGAACGTTGAGTAATAGAGGAAGCAACAGGAGAAGAAGAAGAAGAAAAGAGACAGAATGTTATTATTAGTCGTAATATTTGTAAACCTAAACCTACTATAGTATTCAAAAATTTCTATATAATAATACTTTCTTCACTCGTTCACTGATGATGATAAATAATTAAATATGTAAATTGATGCATCATCAGCAAAAAACTTCGGTCGTCGGTCGTCACACAAATACTAACAATATATCATAACAATATAATAACAATAAAAATAGTAAAGAATGGAGTATATCGAGCCAGGGAGTTCGATAATCATTTATGGACTTTGTGCTCGTCCAGATTTGAACGATAAAACTGGCCTAGTTCTTAAATATGTCCCAGATAGAGAACGATATCACGTTAAAGTTGTCGTTAATAAAGTAAACTCGAAAGAATCGGAGCGGGAAGAAATCTTTTTGAAACCATCGAATTGTAAGTTTATTACGACGAAAAAGAAAGAAGAAGAAGAAGAAGAAGAAGAAGAAACAGATGCAGAAGAAGATAGAAGGAAGAGAAAAGCTGGAGAAGCAGCAGCATCAGAAGAAGAAGAAGATAGAAGGAAGAGAAAAGCAGCAGCGGCAGAAGATGAAGATGAAATAGAAGAAGAAGAAGAAATAGAAGCAAAGAGAGCTATTGCTAATGAGAAAGCGACGATAAAGACGACAGAAACGATAAGAATAGTAAAAAAAATCGAAGACTTGAAAGATGATGAGACCATGTTGAAGGAATTTTTCAAAGACGTTTCGCAGACAGATCGTTCTTCTGAAGTTGAAAGGATTCTATCGTGCTTCAAATTGAATCCGTATGAATACCTAAACGTACGCTTCGATGCAACTATACAAGAAGTCGCAAAGCAGTTTCGTAAAGTATCGCTATTAGTGCATCCCGATAAGTGCGAGCACGAGAAAGCTTCAATTGCGTTCGACGCGATTGGACAAGCGCAAAAATTACTTACGACGATTGATTTCAAAAAAGAAATTGATTTCAATCTCGAACAGGCGAAGAAAAAAGTTATAAATGAGTATAAGAAAGAGATTAAAGGGGATACGTTATTACGCGTTCGATTCGATGGAGATAAGGATAAAATAATAGAGCATTTCCTCGCCTCTGATGAATTTCATGAACGATGGAAAATTGAAGGACGGAAATATATAGTAGATTTAGAGTGGAGAAGACGAAAAATGACTTTGCGCTTAAAAGATGAAGAAAAGAGAGTTGTGAAAGAGGAACAAATTGAAAATCGAGAGCGCAAGAAATTCGTGAAGTCGGAAAAGAATTGGAATGAAGAAGAGGCTAGAGAAACGCGCGTCGGCGGTTGGAGAGATTTTGCGAATGGTGGTAATATGAAGAAAAAGAAGAAGAAAGGAGGTAGCGCACAATTCTTTGTTCCGAAAATTAGAGCGGAAACGATCGAGAGAAAGGATATACCTAAATACGGACTAGAACGAGAGCGAATTCTTAGACCGGATGAGCTATGATCTTAAATCTAATACTCTCTTTCTATATAGTGTGCGCTAAATATTCGTTTCTTCGTTTTCATTATCAATCATGCGCTGTTCTGTTAAGCGCTTTTGAATCAAACGTAATCTGTGTTTGCGAATTTCCTCTAAAGCTGCGACGTGCGCGTCGGCGATTACGTCCAACTGAGATGCGCTTAAAGTTTCCAAATTTGATCCCAACATATGTTCCAACGTGACATCGAGGTCGACAGCTGCTGGATACCTCTCCTGAAACTCAATCGTCGCGCTTTGGAACCACGATGTCGGTGGAATAATAGTATTAGGAAAAGATTTTTTTTTTGCTTGCACAGTTGTTGTCGTAGTCGTTGTTGTTGTTGTAAGCAAAGGAGAAGGTTTCGATGGTTGTTGTTGTTCATTCATCGTCGTCGTTATCGTATTACACGTAGTAGTATCCTCAGAATTTTCTGCACCACCATCTGCAAAATTATTATTATTCTTAGATGATATCATCCCCTTTTTCTTCTTCTTTGAGGTGACAACTTCAAACGAGGAATCGTCGAATGAAATTTTATTGCTCGAAGTCCACGCGGATGGTTGTTGTTGTTGTTCGCGAATCATGTCCTTCTTCATTTTGTCGTCGTTGTTTTCTTTTTCATCTTCATCTTCTTCATCGCTTGTTGTTGAATTTAAATTTGTCGCCGGTTCTACTATGCTACTATTATGAGTGCTAATTCCCTCTTCTTCTTCTTCTTCTTCTTCTTCTTCTCCTTGTTGTTTATCTTTCAACAAATCATTATCATTATCATTATCATCTTCGAAATCTTTATCTTCTTCAAAAAGTTGTTGTTGTGCAGGAGCAGCGGCGGCGGCAGATTTTTCTGTAGTCGCATTCGTCGTTTTCTTCTTCTTTCTCTTCTTCTTTTCCTTTTTTCGCTTCTCTTGCTCCTCTAATTCCTCTTCTTCTTCCAACATTTGCAAGAACAACTCTTCTTGCATTTTTTTCGAATTTTCCATGCCTTTTCTGAGCATTTCCATAAGTTTTGGATTCGTCACTTCATTTGAGGAACTCACGCATTCGTCCAAAGCCGTTCGCCCGAACGAATCTTTCCACGCCGCGTTTACTTTTGCTTCGTTTAGTAAAAAATCCACAGCGTCCATATTCTCGCTCGCTACTGCGTAATGCAACGCACGTCGTCCTCTACTATCAGTGGTTTCAATATCTGCTCCTTTTTTGAACAAATATCTCGTCATATCCACGCAATATCGAGGGTTGTTCCCAAACACTTCCACGTACGCAGTCGATGCCATGAATGCGTCTAATCCATCCTTGTTCCTATGTTTCACATTGGCAAATCCTCTCTCGACTAACAAGGACATGCACTCAAAGTGCCCTTTCGATGCCGCGTGTAACAATGGCGTATCGTTCGACGCGTTCAACTGATTTACTATTTCGGTCTTTACTTTTATATCAATTTTTTGTTTATCCATTTCGTCCAGACATGTTTTGATGAACGTTGGTTCCCCTGCGAAAGCGGCGATGTGCAACGCAGTGTTCTTCGTTCGTTTCTTCGTTTGTTTCAATAATTCTATTAATCCCATGAACTTCCCATCGATTAAAGAGCGAATTGGTACGAACTCTTTATAACATATTTTACCAGTATGTTTTTTAAGAGGGTCTTTTATGATCTCTACTGATAGTTCGATATCGTTCAAGGCTAGAGCTTCTAATAGGTTACAATATTCAGGTTGTCGTCGTTGTTGTTGTGAGTTAGGAGGATAAGGGTTTTCCATTGATGATTTATTTAATTGAAGGAAAGTTTATTATTATTATTATTATTATTATTATTATTATTACAGTATTATTTATTTTAATGACGAAGCACCAGCACGGCAGTCTTGGCATCAGCAATCAGCTGCTGCTGCTGATGCTGCCGTGTAATACAGTTAAGACTCTACAACGGAATACGGACGAGTGTGTACCATTTTTTGATTACTATAATGCTACAACAAAGTTTTGTATGATAATTTCAACACACACACACATACGTAACACGGCGGACTATTTTTTTCTCGAACCAGGTTGCGTTCTGTTCTTTCTCGAAGGCATGTTCGTGATCGTCTTCTGTTTCTGTTTCTGTTCGCTTCGCTGATTGCCAAGCCATGCGAAGATTCCTAAAAGCGCTATCGCAGCGATGTCCACGGCTGACGCAGCGAAAGGTGAAATTTCACTTGAAGAAGCAGATTCTTCAGCGAATGCAATTAATGGATTAGTAGCGATGAATAATGCAGCAGTTATCGGTGTTGATATTTTATTCATTTTATTATTATCAGCATCTAAAGACGAGGAAGAAGAAGAAGAAGATTTTGTACATCGAATTCGTTGTTGTTGCTGTCGTCGTCGTCCTAAAGAAGAAGAAGAAGACGAAGGAGTAGTAGTGATAGTATTACTTCTGAATGTTGAAACGATTGCTTGTTGAATAGCCATTATTATTAATATGCAGGACCGCCAATATGAATCTCGTAAAATGAATAAAATGAATTTTATTTACCGCGCGGTATTTATTTTTATTTTTTATTTGAATGCGAGAGCTCATCTCTTAATTATCATGAATTTTTGTATTTACTAAATTTTCTAAACCCTAGTTGCAATTCACCCTCGAAATTAGGACGAGGTCTCGAGTTCGATCCTCGAAATGAGCATTATGCGGAGCTTATTTAGCATAGTGGTATTGCGCGTCCTTCGTACATACTACGAATTTTTTTTGTTCAAGTATGGAGAGTTAGATGTTACATAACTATAATAAACATTTTTTTTGGTCATTGCAAGCGAGCTATAAATCTATTAGTATGTACGTACTTTTTTTAAAAATCAATCGAGCAAAGATGTCGTCGTCGTTGTTGTCGTCAATTTTTGAGGAGGTGGTGGTAATTCTAGCACCTCCTCCTCCTTATTCTTCTTCTTCTGCAGACGACGATTTCGTTCTTCTTCTTCTTCTTCTCCACGTTGTCGCAATAATTTCAACTCTACGCCGCATTTCAAAGCCTCGTATTTGTTGCACATATTTTTATAGCGCATCAAAAGCGGTTTAATGTCACCAATCGTTAAATTTTCAACAACTGCGTCATAGTATGGATACTCTCTTTCATTATTATTATTATTATTATTATTATTATTATTATTATTATTATCATCATTTACACCTTGTAGAAGTGATAACGATGTAGCCCCAAAAGCTTCCAACGATTCAACATTGTTGTAATTACAATCGTCATCATCGTCGTCGTCGTCGTTTCTCATAAAAGCGCTCTTATGATTATGATTTGAGGTTTTCACAACAGCAGAAATAAATCCATTAAACGGAGGCGTCGTCGTTAAAAGTCCTTCTTCTTCTTTCTCTTCTTCTTCATTACCACCACCACCAAAATCATCTTTTTCTAATTTAAGACCATCGACTGGTTCAGGGAAAGAATCATCGTCATCGTCACAAAATATGTTCAGTTGTTCTTTACTGCAAGTTCCTAAAAATCGAGCTCCGCTTTCGATGTTTATGAAAAAATAAGCCGCCTCGCCTTGCTCTAATCTATCGCGCATTCTAAATCTTTCTATGTATTTAATATTCTTCCATAAGTTTTTCACATTCGCGTGCGCTAAAGAATATATAAGAGACGGTACGAACGCATCCGCCCCTCCTGAAAATCTCATCACCGCGTTGCTAATGATTCGACACGCGTTTAAAATACAATTCATCTTATCTCTCGGCGCTTTATACGTGCTCATTTTTTCCAATTCCATCGATGCTAGACGCAAGCTTTTCGGAATCGTGTTATTATTATTGTTCGCCGTTTTATTACCATTTTTGTTCGTCTCATCGTTTTCATCATCATCATCGTCTTTATTACTATTATTATGACTATCGCGTTCATTTTTTTCTACCGCAACTACTTCATCTTCAAGCAAATCTTTTCCCTTTCCTTCTTCTCCATTATTCTCCTCTCCTAATAATAAAAATTGCTTCCTCGAAACGTCCAACATCTCGGGCGTTAGCGGTAAATTTCTTAAACTCTCAACGCGTCTCTCCAACTGTTCATTAATTGCATCATCTTCTTCTTTATAGCAATCGAATAGAGTATTATATAATTTAGTGCACACGTATTTCTCCAATCCTTCAACGGATGCCTCGATATCTTCAGCCGTAGCGTTTCTCCAAAGCGAATGTCTCCTGAATTTCTCTTCGTAAAGTCTTAGAAACTTTTGAACTTTTTCTGAATAATAATGATTATTATTATTATTACTGTTTTTATTATTATTGTTATTCTTATTCTTATTATTAATCGGTGTAGTAATATTCCGATTATTATTCTGATCATTATCTATCGTGAAAGTATTGATGAACTGTTTTATTCCACTAACTAACTCGGCAGCAGTCGGTTGCCTCATCTTCTCTAGAAATAATTGAAACGGCATCGTCGTCGTCTTCGTCGTGTTGTTCATATTACCTCGTCGTCGTCTGCGACGCAGTTGATTATTTCTAGAAGACGCTCTACTATTTAATCGGATCGTTTCGAATTTCACTCTGTTGTCGTTTAAAAAGATACTATTATATTAATAATACTATTACGTTAATGGGAATACTATTTGGAGTATTTAATGGAAGGGAGAAGTACTGATGTAGGAACATTTTTGTACACATAAAACTCACACAGAGAAAGAACGCGATTAAATGCTGTACATGTATATATATATATATAGAGAGAGAGAGACATGTGATGAAGTGTTTGCTTTTAGAACGGGGAGAGCGAAGCGCGTGCTGCGCGAAGAATACAACCGCACACGAGCGGTCTCTCTCTCTCTCTCTCTCGCTTCGCTCGTCAAGTCAAATCCGACTCGATCGCGTATTGATCACTTTTATTTCCCTGATCAATGAACTGACGCAGAAAATAAAGTCCACGATTAGTGAGGAAATACTGATATGACCTTTGATCGCACTCTGATGCGAAGAAGATCGGAAATAATCGATGGAACCTATCGCCGCGCGGACACGAACATTTTCTATACATCACTAAATACATATTACATCATTAAGAGCTACCACCCCTCAACGCTTTAACGACACTGGCAGCAGACGGTGGTCGTTTCGGATCCGCATCCGTTCTCATCATATCTCTCATAGGTGGAACGAGTAATGGAAAAGAGCATCCTAACAGGCCTAAGGCACAGGACCATACGACGATCGGTTCGCGTTGTAAGAACGTCGTCCAAAATCCTGCCATTATTATTATTTATTATTATTATTATTTTACCTCTTTACTATTTATTGAATACGCTCTCTCTGTTCAGTCTATTATCTTTCTATCTTTATCTTTCTATGTTTATCTTTATGCAGTTATGCGTGCGCGTGTGTATGTCTCTTAGTATTATATAGATACACTGTATTTATGTTTAGTATTGTTTCGTTATTTGCAGTATATAGCGTGTTTAATAATGATATGATTTTTCTGAAGTTAGCTCTTCTCAATAATCTTCCTCTACTGCCGTTCTGTTTCGAAAGTCGGCATAACTCTATTTCATTTGTTGCTCCTGTTTGGCTAAGGCATATTTTGCAGCTTCGAATTTTTAACGAATACTCACTAATAATAAATACGTAAATAATGAAATACGTCGCCGCGTTCTTGTTGGTACGCACTTTTTCTTACCAGCGATCGATATCGATTAAGAGATTCTCGTGCGCTCGTGATTATGATTTTCGCGTCCGTGTGATTGAGGGCGTTGAGAGAGACCTAAAAAAGTTATTTTGGTTTCTTTTAGCGCGCGCGCGATACGCGCATACGTACACAGTTTTGCGAGTTTAGTCTCGCAGAGATCATCAAAGATTCTTATGAAGAAGTTCTTCGGTGATGATGTTTGCGCTCGTGTTCACTAGGCGGGCGCCGTCGTTGATGGATATACACAACGCTCGCTCATCTTTGATTTTCAGCCTACTGATTTTCTACTTACTTATATACTTACGCTCTCGTCCTGATTGATCATAATAAAACTGACTTTAACTCTGTTATTATTACTATTAAATGTATAGGCGCAACTCTCCGGTAAGGAATCTCCTTCCGCTGCCGATGTCAAGGCTGTTTTGGCCTCCGCATCTGCCGAAGTCGATGACGCCAAGCTCTCTAGCTTCATGTCAGAAGTCGAAGGCAAAGACATCGCTGAATTGATCGCTGAAGGATCTAAGAAATTAGCGTCTGTTCCGTCCGGCGGTGGCGGTGGTGGTGGCGGCGGCGGCGGCGCTGCCGCTGCTGCTGCCCCGGCTGCTGCGAAGGAAGAGGTTGTTGAAGAGGAGGAGGAAGACATGGGCTTTGATCTCTTTGATTAAAAATCAAAGAGCGTTCCAGAACAGTCATCATTCATCGTCAACTTCACAAACTTAAACGCGGTAGATTCTAATCTTTTAGTTAGAGAGAGAACGACAATATATAAATCTAATAAACATATATTATATATATATATAGAGTTCTTGTTATTAAACAAATTAAAGTACACTTATTGTGCATTATTACTATTATTATTATTTTATTATTATTAACACGTACGTACAAAATCATCATCTACCCGTAATAAAATAAAATAACTTAATTTTCGTCAACAGACGCCTCTTTTGCGGCAGAAGATGGAAAGAGATAACTCGCCGCAACACCTCCCGATAATAACGTCGCAACGACTCCCAAGCTCGCTTCGGTTGACATAGAATAGCCCCCGTAATCAGCAACCATCTTCACGCCAATAAATCCTAAAACAACCGCCACCGCGGTTTGCAAATATTCCAACTCTGAAACCATTGCAGAGACAAAACCGAATAGAGATCTTAATCCACAAATTGCAAATATATTCGACGTATAAACAATGAATGGATCTTTTGTTACGCCAAACACTGCTGGAATAGAATCCACGGCAAAGACGACGTCTGAGAGTTCAATCACGGCCACTACTAATAACAACGGCGTCGCGATTTTATCCACTCCGTTCTTCGCCGTCGTCCAAAAGTTGTCTCCGTCGTATTCATCAGAGACTGGAATCATGCTCGTGCAAAACTTCACAATCGCGGAATCTTTCAAGTCCTCTTCTTCATCTTCGTCAGCATTCGCGGCGAGCAATTTATAACTCGAAAATATCAAGATACCCGCAAAAACGAGCAAGACTGGTTCGAAATCTTCAATAGCCGTAGCACCGGCAACGATCATAAACGCGCGCATGATCATCGCACCAATGATCCCGAAACTCAAAACTTTAGGCTGCGTCGATTCTGGAACTTTGAAATAATCAAAAACCAAAATGAACACAAAGAGATTATCCACGGAAAGACTTTGTTCTAACAAGTATCCAGCGAAATATTCCGAAGCTTTGTCTGCGCCTTGGAAATATCCAATACCGGCACCGAATAAACACGCTCCAGCTACCCATAAAGCTACTTCGGACATATCGCTCCCTCCTCCAGACGCGCTGACGAGAGTAGTATCGTCGTTATCAGATGATGAAGAAGAGTCCTCTTGTTGTTGCTGTTGTCCAAACGCTTTTCGTTTTGTTAGTAGTGATACATTCTTTTTCCTATTATTGCTGCTATTTCTGCTCTTGCTCATGTTTTCTCTACTCATCGCCTGAGCCGAAGTAGTGGACGATCTTAAGCTCGTGCTGAGCAATCTTCTGCTTTGTTTCGTGTTGCGAGCTTGGCGCGAGGTCGACAGGTCGGACTGGATCATCAGATCCTTTCGAGCACTACTGAGGCGAGCACGGGCGAAGGAATGGGAGGATTTTTTTCCATCAAAAGTACTATCGCTCGAAGTCGTCGCTAATGGATTAATGTTACTCACGAACGCGCGGTCTAATGCGACAATCATCATCGTCTGCTTCGTTGTTTCTGTTTATCTATATATATCTATTAAGTAATAGGGGTACTTCTTAAAGAGTGCGAGAGTTAATAATATAGTCACGATTGTCGTCGTCGACGTAATAAGAAATGATACAGAATTATTATCTACTGCTGCTACTAAGATTTTGTGTGCAGTGTCAGCAGGGCTATTATTTTCTCCCCTTGTGCGGGGACTGACGAGAGACCATAAAAAATCTACGTACGCAGTCTATGAATACGCTCTAATTATTACACACATACACATATATTAATATATATATGTCGTTCAAATTGTCTTAAAGGTGTCTTAAAGTTGTCTGTGTATATATATATCACTTTTTCGTGAGCTGAAACAAAGCAATAGCAGTGGCAACTGAGACGTTCAATGACTCAACGCTCGTCGTCGTCGTCGTTCGCTCGTTATTAGTGATACTCTCATCACCCGTTCGTTGCGGAGCTAAAAAGCCGCCTTCAATTTTTGCTATTCTCGAACACGCGCGACGAACGTTCGTACGCAAACCAGCACCTTCGTTACCGACAACTAAAACAGTAGGTTGGTTTAAAACTAAATCATGGACGTTTTCTGCACCGCTTTGGTTAGCCAATCCAATGACGTTGAAACCGTCCTCGACGCATTTCGAGAGAAATTTGTGCATCGTACGCGTTTGGTATACTTTTATTGCTTCCATGGCACCAGAAGAGGCTTTGGAGACGACTGGAGATAACGGAGCAGAGTTCTTCGCGCACACGACTACACCATCAATGTTTAAAAAGTGTGCCGTTCTTAATATAGCTCCGAAATTCTGAGGATCAACGATTTCGTCGAGCGCGAGCCATAACGGATGGTGATGAAGTCGATGTTGAGAGTTTGTTTTTGAGTTATTTTTCATGAATTCCTCTAAACCTTCAATTTCTTCCATTTCAAGCGGTGCGCAATCTAACGCAACGCCTTGGTGTGGTCTCGAGTCTGTCAACATGTTCAAATCATGTTTTGAAGTATACGAAATTGTACATCCCAACTCCTTCGCTCTCGCGATGATTTTCTCATCCGACGAAGAGCTCCCTCCTTCGCCTTCTTGTATCCACAAACGATAAAACTCATCTCTTTTGTTTTGTAAGAGCGCTTCTTTTACTGGGTTTTGTCCAAAAATGACTTCCCCAAGAGCCATTTCGCGTAAAGTCGGTTCTTCTCTTTGTTGCCTACGTTCGTCTTTTCTTTGCATGTATATCGGTCTATTGTTATTGTCTCTACGAGCGCTTTCGTTATAGTACCCTCCTCTTTCTCTTCCACCGCCGCCGCGGTCTCTGTTGTTATAGCTACTATTACTATTGTTATTATTATTAGAATCGTAGTAGTCGTTATTATTATTTCTAGAATCATTATTATTCCTCCTCGGCGACGGCGATGGCGTCGACCTGTTGTTGTTGTTGTTGTTGTTGTTGTTATAGCCGCCTCTCTCGTTGTTGTTGTTGTTGTTGTTGTTGTTCGTTCGTCTCCTGTCATAGTCATCAGTGTAAGAACTATTACTATTACTATTGCGTTCGTTTCTATCGTACTCTCCATCGCGTTGTCGTTCTCTCGCTCGTTCTCCTGATTGGCTTCTGCTCTTACTCTTGCTGCGCTCTCTTCCCTCTTCCTCTTCTTCTTCTTCTTCTTCGTTTTTTACCAAATCTGCGTCCATTCTCCAACCAGCCTTCGCTACAT
>Ga0115001_10003481_pt1 | contig 11743 bp, 11 predicted proteins | sample ArcticOcean_MG_C_12_FD_89869 | JGI IMG/M metagenome (GOLD analysis project Ga0115001, IMG submission 89869) | Marine microbial communities from western Arctic Ocean - ArcticOcean_MG_CB8_130 | ecosystem: Environmental > Aquatic > Marine > Oceanic | place: Arctic Ocean: Canada Basin | collected... | reverse complement strand
TATCCGATGCATTTGTTGTTTACTCAAATGGTAACACAACCACTAGTGGAGATTTATCCTTAGGAGGAAGCAATAAAGAATTAAGATTTTATGAAGGAGCAAATTATGTAGGGTTTGAAGCTCCTGCTTTATCAGCAGATAAAATATGGGTTCTTCCTGCAGCAGATGGATCAGCAAATCAAGTTTTAAAAACAGACGGAAGTGGAGCTCTTGGTTGGGCAACTGCTGCCTCTGCTTCAGTCCCTTCAACTATAATATCAGCGAGAGATTTTGATTTTGACGGAGCTTGGCCATCATCAAACATGACTAAAGTATGGAATTCTGAATCTAGTTTTGCACCTGCCATTAAATTTGGTGACGGAGGTGTGTCCCAATATAATTTTATGATTCCTATTCCAAACGGCTATACACCAAATGGCAGTAATATAACAGTAAAAGTTTTATATCACACCACAAGTAATTCAGGAAATATTACATGGGTAGTTGGAGTAAAGCCTATTGATTTAGGAGAATCTGTAGCACAAGGTATGAGTGGTACAGATTTTTCTTTTAACCCAAGTTCTGGATCAAAAGTTTTAATGGAAGGTACTGCTGCGCAAAGCATTCCAGCAGGTGCAAGACTCCTTCATTTTTTCATGGGGAGAAAGCATGAGGATGCTAATACTGGAGATCTATATGTTTATGGCATAGAACTTATTTGGTAATTTTATTCTTTAAGCTTTCTTGTGGATTGATACCAGAGCTTTTAACTTTTTTTAATTAAATTTTTATAAGTATTTTAAGTTCAGGTTCAATAAAAGATGCTGACTCTAAGATTCAGGCAGAAGAAAGTTTACATGAAGATATAATCAGATTTGATATAAGTGGAACAGAACAAGTAGGATTAATAGACAATTTAGGTTTAAAATGAAGAGGCTGGTCATAAAATTAGTCTTAAGGAAAGCAGGGATACAATATGGTGCGTTAACAGCCAATTTAATAAGAACTGTTCAAGAGCAACAAGAAATCATAGAAGATTTAAATAAAAGGCTAGAAAAAATCGAGAGTATGCTTCTAAATGCTGGAAAATAAAATCTATTCCTTAATATCTCTTATGGCTTGATACCAAAGTTCTAGCTTTCCTTTGTTGAAAAAGTACCAGTCGTTATAAACTTTTTTAACAATACTATCTTTTGGATTATCCAAAATGGAGGTAAATCCTGCATTTACCCATTCCCCCTCCTTTGATGGATTAAGGTCTACTGAAAAAGCATAGTCTGTAGTCCAACTATAACTATTCCCCTCCAATTTGGTTTTCTCAACATCCGCTTTTATTAATTCAATAAATTCATCTCCGCTATTGGCGAATTTACCATCATGAAATTCAAAAGAAACAGAATCGGCTATCAAGGTTTTCATTAATTTATAGTCCAGGTTTCTCCATGCAGAATCAAAAACTTTAAATGCTTCTACAGAGAGATTTGATCCCATATGAAATTCCAAATCAGAATCAGCAACAAATCCATTGCCAGAATTATTATTACAAGCGCTAATAGAAACTAGGATAACAAGCAAGAAAAGAAGTTTTTTCATTTAAGAGGTTTAATTAATTGCAATAATACAAGAATTATATTTTAATAAATATTTTTCTCTTATACATTTCATTTACAATAAGATAGATTACAAAAGTATAGAACAGAGCCCACAATAGTGAGAAGATTTGAGGATCTAAATTGGTGGAAATACCAAAATTCATCCAGACCTGTTGAATTCCATCCCCGTTTAAAACAGGAATTCTAAATACCCTTCCTAGCATAGAGTGTAGTATGTAAGCAAAAATAGCGTTGGACCCAAAAACCATCCCAAATCTGGTAAAAGAAATAGTTTTTCTATGATCAATTATCCACATGCAACTAGCAAGAAACAACATAGCAAGACCAGAAGAAAAAAGAACATACGAACTGGTCCAAATATGTTTGTTCATTGGAAAACTAAAGTCCCAGACCATTCCAAGACACAAACAAATACTACCAACCAAATACATTGCAATGATTTTTTCTTTTAAAGATTTGGATTTATTTAATACAAGGTGCCCACAAAACATTCCAGAAATTCCAGTGGCAATTGCAGGAATGGTACTAAAAAACCCCTCAGGATCCCAAGTTTTTTGGTACATTCTTCCAGGGGTTATAAAGTGATCTATCCAAGCGGCAAAATTATTTCCAGGCTCTAAAACTCCAACAATGGAATCTCCAAAAGGAACGTGCTTCATCATAGCCCAGTAGATTATTAAACAGAAAGCCCCAATCCATATTTGCTGAGATTTATTAGAGTTTAAATAGATAAAGGAGCAAAAGAAATAAACAAGAGCAATTCTTTGAAGAACCCCAGCGATTCTTACATTTTCAAAATCAAAATTTGGGAAAAGTGCTAAAAAAATTCCAATTCCAAAAAGGATAAAAGTTCTTTTAATAATCTTAAAATATAGGGAAGAAGTAGTTTTTTTGACTTTAGATAGGGAGAGAACAATGGAAACTCCAACAATGAATAAAAAGAAAGGGAAAACTAAATCTGTGGGAGTGACCCCATGCCAATTGGCATGCCTTAGTGGGGGGAAAACATAAGACCAGCTCCCAGGATCGTTTACTACAATCATCGCAGCAATAGTAAATCCTCTAAAAAAATCAAGTGAAATTAGTCTTTGACTCATCTAATTAAGTTATAAAAAAACGAATTATAATCCTAAACCTTCAATATCGTCTGCATCGCTGTTTATGCTTTCAATAGGTTTTAAGATTTCGCAATCCAGTGGAATATTCAATACTTCAGGGGCAATAAAATCTTCGGTTGAAATTCCAAGAGCCTCACTTTCATAACATTTTTTCATGTATAATCCCCATATTGGAAGAGCCATCGTGGCTCCCTGACCATAAGCAATGGTTTCAAAATGAGTAGCTCTATCTTCAGCTCCAACCCAAACTCCAGTAACTAAATTAGGAACCATTCCCATGAACCAACCATCACTTTGGTTTTGGGTGGTTCCTGTTTTCCCAGCTATTGCATTTTGAAATTTGTAAGGATATCCCGTTACAACATCTCTGTAAACAGGGTTTCTTTCTTCTTCAGGTATGTCGTGGCGTAATCTTGCCCCAGATCCAAACTTAGTAACTCCCTCTAAAAGATTAACCGTTACATATGCAGATTCCTGGCTGATTACATCTTTGGTTTCTGGATTTGCTTGATACAATAATGCTCCGTTTTTATCTTCAATCCTTGTTATCATCGTTGGCTTGACATATATTCCTTGATTGGCGAATGCCCCGTAAGCACCTACCATTTCATAAACGCTTAAATCTGGTGTTCCAAGCGCAATGGCTGGTACATCAGGAATAAAAGAATCAATTCCCAAGTTTCTTGCTAAATCCGCAACAGGTTTTGGCCCTACTTTATCCATTAATTGAGCACTAATCGTATTTTTTGAATTGGCTAAAGCATTTTTTAATGTTCTAAATCCTCCGTATTTATCGCTTGAATTTGTAGGGCACCAAGGTTCAGGGTTTCCAAATTTGTTTGGTTCAATACAATATATCGCATCAGGAAGAGAATCACAAGGCGAAAGCTTTAACTGATCTATTGCTGTGGCATATAAAAATGGTTTAAAAGTTGAGCCAATTTGTCTTTTTCCTTGTTTAACGTGGTCGTATTGAAAGTGCTTGTAATTGATTCCTCCTACCCATGCTTTTACGTGGCCCGTTTGAGGTTCCATAGACATCATTCCAACTTGCATAAAGTGTTTGTAATAACGAATAGAGTCAATAGGCTTCATGATGGTATCAATATCTCCATCCCAAGAGAAAATCCTCATAGAAACTGGCTTTTGAAAAGACTCAAACATTTCTTCTTCAGATTTACCAGAGATTCTCATTTTTCTCCATCTTTCAGATCTCTTCATTGCTCTTTTAAAAATCATTTCCTGGTCCTCTTCCTCGATTTCTAAAAAAGGGGCAGTTGGATTTAATTTTGGGGTATTTTGATTAAAAAATTCCCTTTGGAGATTGGTCATGTGTGCCTTTACTGATTCCTCTGCATAACCCTGCATTTCATGATTAATGGTAGTGTAAATCTTTAAACCATCTAAGTATAAGTTATACTTTGAGCCATCCTCTTTAGTGTTTTCTTTTGTCCAGTCTTTCATAAACTCCTGAAGGTAGGCTCTAAAATAGGTGGCAAGACCTTCTCTATGAGATTGTGGGGTGTAGTTAACTCCAAGAGGAAGTTGTTTTAAGGAATCTAACTCCCTGTCATTTAAATGGTTGTTTTTTCTCATCTGACCAAACACTACATTTCGTCTTGATTTAACAAGTTCAGGTCGTCTTAAAGGATTGTAATAAGATGAGTTTTTAAGCATCCCCACCAATACTGCAGACTCTTCTATTTTTAAGCTGTCCAAATCCTTATCAAAAAAGATATCGGAAGCTGATTTTATTCCATCTCCATTGTATCCAAAATCATATATATTGAGGTACATGGTTATTATTTCTTCCTTGGTATATTGTTTTTCAAGTCTTACTGCAAGGACCCATTCTTTTGCTTTTTGGGTAATGGCCTCGAAAATGTTCTTTGAACGAACACCTACAAATAATTGCCTTGCCAATTGCTGAGAAATTGTACTTGCTCCCCCTCTTTTGTTAAGAAATACAATAGCTCTCAAAGTTGCTTTGAAGTCTATTCCCGAGTGGCTATAAAACCTTTCGTCCTCTGTTGCGATAAGGGCGTCTATTAAATCTTGAGGAAGGTCCTTGTATTCAATTGGTATTCTGTTTTCTCCAAAATGAATTTTCCCTAAAACTTTATTGTCTGAAGATATTATTTGGCTTGCTAAATTAGTGTTTGGATTTTCCAGCTGTCTGAAATCGGGCATTTCTCCAAGTCTTCCAGTTGAGGCAGAATAAAAAAGTCCAAAAATACTTGAAAAACCAATAATAAAGAGCGCCCAGAATCCGTAATAGAATACTCTATATTTTTTTGGCATTACTTTCTTTTTTCTTTTTTTGGCCATCTATTTAGCACTTTCCATTAGCAATCCTAAATCTAAGACATTTTCTAAATTTTGAATTGGTGAGATTTCATTGTTTAATCTCATTGAGTTTCTTACCAGCAAAGTATAAAGGCTGTCCTTTTGTAATTCTAAATTCATTTTAAAGGGAAGTCTATGTTCTACTATCGATAGCTTTTGTTCTCCAAGCCATTTTCCACTATTTGCACTAAGTCGGTATTCTAGAGTATCTGTTTTTATAGAATCATTTTCAAATTGAAGTTCTGTGATTAAAAAAATGTTAGAAAACTGATAATTTTTATTGTGCCTTAATATCAAAAATAAGTCTTGATTTATTTTTGAATCGGAAGCTTTAAAATCAAATTTCACTACTTCCCCGTTTTTCCATCCATTAGAAAACTCATAAGGTTTCTGCAGATTAGAATGGTTGCACGAGGCAATAAAAAGAAATATTAAAACAAAAAATAATGGACTTATACTTTTCATGTTTTTACACCTTTTTCCTAAACTTTTTTTTAAATTTTTTCTTATCAAATCTAGTTAAGCTGTCTTGGCCTACCACATTTTTGAATTCTGTATCCTCTTGCTTATCTGAGGACGCATATTCCTCTAGACTAGCTATTTTTTTTCCTGTAGCATTTATTTTAAGTATTTCATTTACTTTATCCACACTAAGTTCATACCAGTTAACACTATCGTTTTTATAGACAAACCACAGTAGCCCCTTGAAAATGTCAATTTTTTGGCAAAAGGCAATTCCTTTTTCTGTTAAAATTTTTGTGTTAGATTTTGGAAACCCTTTTAAAGCGTCTTGATAAAAGTCTAGCTCATAATTTAAAAAGCACTTAAGCTTTCCACATTGACCAGCTAATTTATGTAGGTTTAATGAAAGCTGTTGGTATCTTGCTGCTGAGGTGGTTACGGATCTAAAATCACTTAGCCAAGTTGAACAGCACAATTCTCTTCCGCAAGAGCCAATTCCTCCAAGTCGAGCGGCTTCTTCTCTAAGCCCTATTTGCTTCATTTCTATTCTAGTGCGGAATTCTCTGGCCATTTCTCTAATAAGCTGCCTAAAGTCTACTCTCCCCCCTGCAGTATAATAAAAGGTTGCTTTAGAGCCATCCCCCTGATATTCAATATCGGAGATTTTCATTTTTAATTTTAAATCAATGGCTATTTGTCTTGATTTCTTTTTTATGGCCTCCTCTTTTTCTCTAGATTTAGTCCAAATATCGATGTCTTTTTGAGAAGCTTTTCTAAGAACGGACAGTAATACTTTTTTTGAATCTACTTTCTTTTTTTTCATTTGAACCTGAATCAACCCACCCCTTAAAGTGGTGTGTCCCAAATCATATCCCCTTTCCGCTTTAACAACAACTAAATCTCCAATGGAAATAGTCAAATCTTCTGTATTTCTATAAAATTCTTTTCTTCCGTTTTTAAATCTTACTTCAATTATATTAGAAAATTCTTTTTCAGTTACCACCTCCATGTTCGAAAGCCAATTGAAAACCGTCATTTTATTACAACCATCTGTTCCACAAGTGCCATTGTTTTTACAGCCTTTTGGCGCTCCATTTGAATCCGTACCGCAACTTGAACAACCCATTGTAAGTTTTTATTAAGTTTTTTTAAAGTTAGCGAATTTAAGAGCCTAACTCAAAACTTATTTAAGAAGATGTTTTCTTGAATTTAAGAACCTTAGACCGTCCTTTTTTAAATATTTTATTACTGTTTCCTTTTCCTTTTCTAAGTTTTTTTTGTTCCTCAGTTGGTAAAGTATTTGTTTTTTGACATGCAGACGAACAGCAGTTGTCATATAAAGTAAAGCACTTTTCACATTGAATAAATAAAAGGTGGCAAGCTTCATTTGCGCAATTAACATGGTTGTCACATTTCTCTCCACATTGGTGGCAGTCTGAAATTATTTCCCCGGAAATAGACTCGCTTCTTCTGTGATCGAAAACAAAATTTTTTCCAATGTACTTGTTCTCGATGCCCTCCTTTTCAACTTGACGAGTGTACTCAATAATTCCTCCCTCAAGCTGAAAAACATTTTTATATCCCTTGTGTTTTAAAAAAGCACTGGCTTTTTCACATCTTATTCCCCCCGTGCAGTACATCACTATATTTTTGGTGTTTTTGTGCTGGCTTAGGCTTTTTTCAATGATCGGTAGAGATTCTCTAAAGCTATCTACATCTGGAAGAATAGCTCCCTGAAAATGTCCTATTTCGCTTTCGTAATGGTTTCTCATGTCAACAAGAAGAGTCTGGGGCTTTTCAACTAAAGAATTAAATTGACTAGCATTTAAATGTTTACCGCTTTTTTTCAAATCTATGTTTATAGAATCCAAACCGTCCGCAACAATTTTATTTCTAAGTTTTATTTTTAATTTTAAAAAAGAATGGTTGTCGTGTTCAATAGCAATATTCAACCTTACTCCATTTAAAAAATCAATTTCATCAATGCTTTTTTTAAAGTCTTCAAAATTTTCTGATGGCAAGGAAAGTTGTGCGTTTATCCCTTCTTCTGCAATATAAATTCTACCTAAAACATCCAAGTTGTTCCAATTTACATAAAGGTGGTCTCTAAAGAACTTGCAGTTTTTTATTAGATGGTATTTGTAAAAAGAAAGCGTAAGTCTTTTGCCTCCAGCTTCTTCAATTAAAACAGCTCTTTGTTTCGCGCTAAGTTTATTGTACAATTCCATTAAAAAGCGAAATTAATATTTTATAATTTATAACAAAAATCAGTCTTTTTCTATTATGAGTTCTTTTAAATATATTGTACTTTAGCTAGCAACGTAATTATATTTATTTATGAGTAAAGACAAAGAATCCAGGCAAAAAGCACTTCAATTAACTTTAGACAAATTAGACAAAACTTATGGCAAGGGAACGGTCATGAAAATGGGGGATTCTGTCGCTCAAGAAGTTGAGTGTATTTCTAGTGGTTCATTAACTCTAGACTACGCGTTGGGTGTTGGTGGTTATCCAAAAGGAAGGGTAATAGAAATATATGGTCCTGAATCCTCTGGAAAAACCACGCTAACTCTGCATGCAATTGCTGAGTGCCAAAAGGCTGGAGGAATTGCAGCTTTTATTGATGCGGAACATGCTTTTGATAGATACTATGCTCAAAACTTAGGAATTAATATAGACGAATTAATTATCTCCCAACCAGACAATGGAGAACAAGCATTAGAAATTACAGATAATTTAATTAGGTCTGGAGCAATTGATATCATTGTTATTGATTCTGTAGCTGCTCTTACACCAAGAAGTGAAATTGAGGGAGAAATGGGAGATTCTAAAATGGGTCTTCATGCTAGACTAATGTCTCAAGCGCTAAGAAAATTAACTTCTAATATCAGCAAAACCAATTGTACAGTAATATTCATTAATCAATTAAGAGAAAAAATTGGTGTTATGTTCGGAAACCCCGAAACTACTACTGGTGGAAATGCCCTTAAATTTTATGCTTCGGTTAGGCTAGACATTAGAAGATCGACTCAGATAAAAGATACAAACGGAAATGTACTTGGTAATAAAACCAGAGTAAAAGTGGTTAAAAACAAGGTAGCTCCTCCTTTTAAATTAAGTGAGTTTGATATCATGTATGGTAAAGGAATCTCGAAAATGGGAGAAATCATTGACCTGGGTGTTGATAACGATATTATTGATAAGAGCGGATCCTGGTTTAGCTACGGTGAAACCAAACTAGGACAAGGAAGAGATTCTGTAAAAGCCATCCTTACTGACAACCCTGACCTTTGTGATGAATTAGAAGCTAAAATTATTGAGAAACTAAAGGCTTAAATCCTCTAAATCATTCCATAGTAAATCATAGACTTCCTGTTTAAGATCTTCCATGTCTTCATGGGTTTTCCCCTCTGTACTTATGTGATTGTGTACTCTAACTCGAAGAAACCCAGGGCCTCCTATAAAAAGATTGTGATCAAAATGATAAGGATATCTTTTTTCACAATCTAAAAAAGACATAGGAACTATAGGCATTTGAAAGTCCGTGGAAAATCTAAAAGCTCCATTTTTAAATGGACCTAATTTTGTGTCAGGAGGAGTTACAAGTCCCTCTGGAAAAATACAAATACCCAGCCCTTGATTAAGCCTTCTCTCAGCATGAGCGTATACCGCTTTTCTGCTTTTAGCACTGTCGCGGTTTACCATTATAGCAACCCTTCTATAAAAATATCCAAAAATAGGAAGCCTTAATAATTCTTTTTTGCCAACAAACACAAAAGGGTGTTTGCAAACCTTTAGCATCAACATGATATCAATCATACTTTTATGATTAGCTACCAGCATGTAGTTTTCTCCTTTTTTAAAAGGCTCCTTATACTCCACCTTTGGAATTAGGCCCATCCCATATAAAATGACAGTACACCAAACATTTCTAGCAAACCAAAAGAAATAGGGATACCAACTTTCTTTAAAGCTTACAACAAAGAAAATAGGAAGAAAAAGGATTAGGCTTCCCCCCGTGAGTGTATAAAACCACACGTTGTAAAGCCCGCATAAAATCATTTTTATAATTCTACCCATTAATGTAAAAGTAAGTAAATGAGTAATATGTTTTTGAAATCTATTACTTTTGTTGATATTACTAATTCGTATGTCAAGAATTTTAACTGGAGTTCAAAGTACAGGAACCCCACATTTAGGCAATATTTTGGGAGCTATAATTCCCGCCATTGAAATGGCAAATAATAAGGAAAATGAGTCTTTTCTTTTTATTGCAGATTTACACTCTTTAACTCAAATTAAAGACCCCAAACAATTAAAACACAACACCTATGCCACTGCTGCAGCTTGGCTAGCATTTGGATTAAATATCCAAAAGACTATATTTTACAGACAAAGTGATGTGGCAATTGCAACTGAACTTTCCTGGATTTTATCTTGTCATTTCCCCTATCAAAGACTCACCCTAGCGCACTCCTTTAAAGACAAGTCTGATAGATTAAATGATGTAAACGCGGGTATTTTTACCTATCCCGTATTAATGGCTGCAGATATTTTACTTTACGATGCGGAATTTGTTCCAGTTGGCAAGGACCAGCAACAGCATCTTGAAATGACACGAGACATGGCCTCCAGATTTAACAATACGTATGGAGAAACATTTGTTCTTCCCAGTCCAAAGATTAATGAAAGCACAAAGTATGTGGGGGGGACTAACGGTGAAAAAATGAGTAAATCTAAAGGGAATACTATCGATATTTTTCTTCCTGAAAATAAATTAAAAAAACAAATCATGTCCATTGAAACGGACAGTACCCCTATCGAGGAATCTAAAGATTTTAAAAACTGTAACGTATTTAAATTATATTCTTTGATAGCAGATCCAAAATCTATTGAAGCCTTAAAAGCAAATTACATAAAAGGTGGGTTTGGATACGGACATGCCAAAAAAGAATTACTCCATTACATTCTGGTAAACTTCGAAAAAGAAAGAAAGAGTTTCAATCACTACATGGATAATTTAGATGAAATAGATTCTGCATTAAATATTGGAGCCGATAAAGCTAGATTAGTGGCACATGAAGTCCTTGAGAGAGTAAGGAAAAAGTTGGGCTACAATTAACCGTTAATAATTTTAATACTTCTTCTTAATTTTTAAATCAAAAAAATGTATTTTTGATAGATGCAGCTGTCCAATTATATTAGTAATTTATTATTTGATCACGATTGTGTGACTGTTCCGGGATTTGGAAGTTTTTTAGGAAATTATAAATCTGCTCAATACGACTTTAAAGAACAAAAATTTCATCCTCCTTCTAAGCAAATTTCATTTAATTCTCAGATTAAAGATAATGATGGGTTATTGGCTAAAAACATCTCTAAGGAATTAGACTTGCCTTACGACCAGGCTGTAAAAAAGATTCACCAAGAAGTTTTGACTTGGACAAAAAAAATACAACAGAAACTATTGTCTTAAAAAACATAGGAGAACTTTATTTAAGCAACGAAGATAAAATTACTTTTATTCCAAGCAATGAGCTTAACCACTTAAAAGAATCTTTTGGCCTTTCTCCAATTTTTGTTACTGAACTTGAGGGCAAAAAACCATTACAATCCAAAAAATCACCAATCTACTCCAACACTGAGAAAAAGAAAAGTAATTATTTCACTCAGGCAGCAATTTGGGCTTGTTTAATTATCGGAGTGTCTTCTATTTATATCAATGGGAAAAATGATTTGATTGAACAAGAATTAGCCTACGAGCAAGAATTCAGAAAACAGACCAAAGAAAAAGTTCAAAAAGCAGTTTTTAATTTAGGATCTCTTCCTTCATTGACTGTTAATGTGAAGATGAAAGAAAAAAAATATTTTATCATTGCTGGGGCTTTTAGAATCCCTCAAAACGCACAAAACCTTATGCTGAATTTAAAGAAAAAGGGTTATGAAGCATCAAGATTGGGGCTAAACGACAAAGGATTAAGTCCAGTTGCCTTTACTAGCTTTTCCAATCGAAATGACGCGGTTACAGAACTGAGAATTATTCAGCAAAAAGAAAACAAAGACGCTTGGATCTTTGCGGCCAAGTAGAAGAATATTAAATCACCCAACATAATGGATTTTAAAACTCCTGAAGATTCTAAAACAATTAATACGGATGTAGTAATGCCAGTGGACACCAACAGCCTTAACAACCTTTTTGGAGGGGAATTATTGTCAAGAATGGAC
>Ga0115001_10003480_pt1 | contig 11747 bp, 16 predicted proteins | sample ArcticOcean_MG_C_12_FD_89869 | JGI IMG/M metagenome (GOLD analysis project Ga0115001, IMG submission 89869) | Marine microbial communities from western Arctic Ocean - ArcticOcean_MG_CB8_130 | ecosystem: Environmental > Aquatic > Marine > Oceanic | place: Arctic Ocean: Canada Basin | collected... | reverse complement strand
TGCGAGAGGACTCTTCACATTCCCGACTAACACATTTGCTGTCTAATTAAGGAGATAAATAATGGCGATTACAGAGCACAGCTAGTCAAAGAACTAGTACCTGGACTCCATGCTCTCTTTGGATTAGAGTATGAGAGATATAATAATGAGCACGAAGACATCTTCGACACCGAGAGTTCTGAAAGAGCGTTCGAGGAAGAAGTAATGTTAAGTGGGTTTGGTGAAGCACCGACTAAGGGAGAAGGAGCAGCGGTCATTTATGACACAGCTCAAGAATCCTGGACATCACGTTTCACACACGAGACTGTAGCATTAGCATTTGCGTTGACAGAAGAAGCTATCGAGGATAACCTCTACGATACTCTTTCTTCAAGATACACAAGAGCTTTAGCTAGGTCTATGCAACAAACTAAACAAGTGAAAGCAGCTAATGTATTAAACAATGCATTTAGTTCTTCATATGTTGGTGGTGATGGAGTAGAGTTATGTTCTACAGCTCACCCTACTGTTGCTAACGTGGATCTTAAAAATGAGCTATCTACATCAGCTGACTTAAATGAAACTTCACTTGAACAAGCGTTGATTGACATCGCTGACTTCAAAGATGAAAGAAATCTTAAAGTTAATGCACAGGCAAGGAAATTAATTATTCCACCGTCTTTGCAGTTTGTAGCAGATAGGTTATTGGAAACTCCTGGAAGAGTTGGTTCTTCAGACAATGATATTAACGCAATTAGAAATATGGGAATGATCTCAGAAGGCTATGTTGTTAATCATTATCTAACAGATACCGATGCTTTCTTTATCAAAACTGACGTACCTAACGGGCTTAAACACTTTGTTAGAACAGCTGTATCTACTAGTATGGAAGGCGACTTCGAAACTGGTAATGTAAGATACAAAGCTAGAGAGCGTTACAGCTTTGGTTGGAGTGACTGGAGAGGTATCTTCGGGTCTCCTGGAGCGTAATTCATTAACTTGAATAAATTAAAGGGAGCTTCGGCTCCCTTTTCTTTTGGAGATGAATGATATACAATCAGAGGACTAGGGTTTATTAATTGTTCTATCAACTGACCTAGCAGACAAGCCAAGATGATAGAATTTATTTCCGTAGGAGGAAATTATGGCAAATTCGACATTTAACGGACCAGTCAGGTCTGAAAATGGTTTTAAAACCATTGACGTAAATTCATCAACAGGGGCACAAACCGACGGGTTGGTAATCAACTCAGACGGTAATATCTTTACTGATGCTGGTGGGCATACTCAATACGTAGCAGCAACAGGTTATGGACCAGCTGACTTTATTGTTGGTAAAGGCGGTAGCCAATATGGTACTGTTGACCCTTTCACATCTGGGCTTACTCAGTTATTCCCACTAGGCAGTAGACTGCTTTATGGTAATACTGTTTATGCTTACGGTAGATTAGCAGCAGTAGCAGTTACAGCAGGTAAATGTGTAACTCACGCGGCTTCTATAGCACATCACTTTGATTTAACACCTACTGCAGGCGTAGCCGCAGGGGAAACAGCTATATCAGTAGAAACTGCTGGTACAGACATAACGCTTAACCAATATGCAAATGGTTATCTTTATGTAAATGATGCTGCAGGTGAAGGTCAAATGCTTAGAATTAAATCTAATCCAGCACATGATCATTCAGCCGATCCTTCTATCGTCATTACTTGCTACGATGATTTAGCAACAGCGATAACTACAAGTTCAAGAATTACATTAATACCTGACCCTCGTAGTGGGTTAATAGGTCAAGCTGCTACTACAACAGGTGCTACACTAGGTGTAACTGTTGTCGATATGGCTGCTAGTGCTTATGGTTGGTTTGCTGTTTCAGGACCTGCTACAGTATTAACTTCAGGAACATTAGTTGTAGGTAATCACGCAGTACCTTTAGGTGCAGTCGGTGCAGTTGGACCAGCAGCAGGAGATGTTATACAAGTAATTGGTACAGTTATGATTGTTAATGTAACAACCGATTACTCATTAATTAACCTTACAGGTATTATTTAAGGAGTAAATTATGGCAGGATATTCAGATGTAAAGGCAGTTACTATAACTGCCGATACAGTAGCTTTAGATGCAGATGGAATATCAGTCGCAGCCTCAGTTGGAAATAACGCAGCACTTACTATTGGTGGTGCGTTAGCTTCTGGTGGAGCTGTTGCACTTAGTCATGGAAGAATTGTTACAATTCTTTCTGCTGGCAATGATGCTGCTAAGTCCTTTACTGTTACAGGTACTGATGTTAATGGAGAGGCTCAAACAGAATCTATCACAGGTGCTAATGCAGGAACGGCTACAGGTACTAAGTTTTTTAAAACCATATCAGGTATTTCAGCTGTTGGTAATCCAGCAGGTAATGTTTCAGCAGGAGTTAACACTTCAGCCGCAGATGTTATATTCGCAGGAAGAAGTAGACTTAAAGGCATTTATCTAACTAGTACAGCAACGGCAGGTACTGTTGATTTCTTAAATACTTCTCCTTCAGGAACAAGTATTATGGGATTAAGTTCTGTTGGTGACGCTGATGCAACAAGGGATGTGGTAATACCTGATGAAGGTGTGCTTTTTGATGACGGTATTTATATTGAATACACGGTATCAACATTCTTAACTATGACCGTATTCCACGCATAGGTTATGGCGACTTCAGGAACTCGTGCATTTAGTTTAGATGTAGCGACCGCAATAGAAGAAGCATACGAGCTTGCAGGATTGGAAGCTCGTACTTCTTATGACGCAGTTACAGCTAGGCGTTCTATGAATATTATGTTTGCCGATTGGTCAAACAGAGGTATTCAAATGTGGGAAATATCTAAAGTAGAGCTTACTCTTACAGAAGGAACTAGTGAATACACTATAAACGCTTCTGATATAGATATCCTGGATGCGTATATTCAAAGGACAATAGGTCAAACAGTTACCGATATTTCTTTAGACAGGATAGACAGAAATGAATTTGTTAACATCCCTAATAAAGAAACTAAAGCACGATCCACTGAGTATTGGTTAGAGAGATTAAAAAGTCCCGTTATTCATTTATATCCAACACCAGAGAACTCAACTGATAAACTTATTTACTACGTTTGGCGTACTATAGAAGATACTGGAGCGTCTATTAATGATATAGACATACCTACTAGGTTTGTTCCTTGTTTGGTTTCTGGTTTAGCTTACTATTTGTGTTTGAAAAAGAATGTACAAAAACTACCTATAATGAAAGAGCAGTACGAACAAGATCTAAGGAATGCAATACGATACGATGAAGACCGTTCTCCTTTAAGACTTGTTCCTAGACAAGAGTACATTTAATGGCTTACGCGTCAGGTAAATATGCTTACTTTATCTGCGACACTTGCAGTTTTAGGTACGATTATAAAACAGCAAAAACTACGTGGGAAAATTTTAGAGTATGTGCTGAATGTTATGAACCTAAACACCCACAACTTGAATCTGTTCACACAGGAGTTGATGCAGAAGCTTTATGGAAACCTAGACCTGACGTTTCTTTACCTCAGAGTCAATTAGGGGTTATAATCACTACAAACGCAGGTAGTGGAATGACTTTTGCTTCTGACCCTATAGGAACTGATTTCGATGGACTTGGGGCAACAAGCGGGGTAGGAAACGTAACGGTGGAGACATAATGGCAGGATTTACATACAGTGGGTTAAAGACAGGTGTTCAGAATTATTTAGATAATACTGAAACAACTTTTGTAAATACTATAAACACTTTTATTGAAACTGCAGAAGAACGTATTTTAAAATCAGTACAACTACCTGTTTTTCGTAAAAACGTAACAGGAAGTGCCTCAGCAAACGTAGAGTATTTACAAACTCCCGATGATTTTTTATCCCCTTTTAGTTTAGCTCTTATTGATTCAAGTAGTAATTACAGTTATTTGTTACTTAAACACGTTTCCTGGATTAGGGATTACACACCAGCACGAGCCACAACTGGCGAACCCCTTTACTATGCTTTATTCGATAACAACACTTTTATATTGGCACCTACACCAGGAAGTGCTTTATCTTTTGAATTACACTATAACTATAGACCCGCTTCACTAACTAGTGTGGGGGATGATAATCAAAGTTGGCTTTCTGAGAATGCACCGAATGCTATGCTGTATGGTTCTTTAGTGGAGGGAGCTGTTTTTATGAAAGCTTCTCCAGACACTATTATGTTATATGAACAAAAATTTCAAGAAGCATTAGCTATGTTAAAACTATTAGGTGAGTATAAAGACGTAAGAGACGAAGCTAGAAACGATCAAATAAAAATAATGCCTTCAGGAACAACAAATGTTTAGTGTAGACGTAACCAGTAACTTAGGAAGCGTAGGTGTAAAAACAACACAAAACAAAGGTTTAAGTCCAGAATATTGGACTGAAAGAATAATGGAGCGACTAGTTGCTGTTAGTGAGAATGCTGATCCTATGGTTAAAGCCCAAGCTGAAGCATTTAAAGAACACATACACACAGTTGTTTTGTTGTATATGAAACAAGCTATACTAAGCGATAGAGCAACGGTGGCAGGTTTATTAGAAAAACAAGGTCATAAAGAAATGGCTGATATTATAAGGAGGCTATAATGGCAATATCTCAAGCAATGTGTACTTCATTTAAAGTAGAGCTGATGACAGGAACACACAATTTTACAAACAGCTCAGGCAATAGTTTCAAACTAGCCTTGTATACAAGTTCAGCATCACTAGGTGCTACTACAACTGCATATTCAAGTACGAATGAAGCAAGTGGTACTAACTATACCGCAACAGGAGCCGCATTAACTAATGTAACACCAACAAGTTCAGGAACCACAGCGTTTACTGATTTTGCTGATTTAACATTTAGTAATGCAACGGTTACTGCAAATGGTGCATTAATATATAACGACACTAATAGCGATAAAGCTGTTGCTGTATTAGCTTTTGGAGGAGATAAAACTTCCACAGCAGGAGATTTTACAATTCAATTTCCAGCAGCCGATGCTTCAAACGCTATTATAAGAATAGCCTAAGTTAGCTTATGGCTAATATTAACGGTTGGGGTAGAGGCACTTGGGGTCAACTGACCTTTGGTGAAGCTTTACCTGTAGTCGTTACGGGTAATGTAGGAACTTCAGCATTAGATGATGGTACTGCAGTTCAAGCGGCGGCAGTTACAGGAGTTTCTGCAGTCGCGTCAGCTAGTGCACTAGGTGACGAATCAGTAACAGCAGCGGCTAATGTAGCAGTTACAGGCAATGTAGGAACGTCTGCATTAGGAACAGAGTCGTTAATTACCAACAACTTCCTGGATATGACAGGACTTGCTGGTACAAGTGCTTTAGGAACAGTAACACCTAAAGCTAACGCTGATATTGTAATTACAGAAGGTTTTGAATTAACCTCTGCACTAAATACGGTTAATGTTTGGGGACAAGTAGGACAAGGCGTATCAACAACGTATACAGCAGTCTCTACTACGCAAACACCAAATTGGCAAGAAGTTGCTTAATATTTATGAAAAATAAGGTATAATCAAAACGGAGACTAAAAATGGCAAGTACATACGTAAATGACCTAAGACTTAACGAGATGGCTACTGGTGACGCCAGTGGTACTTGGGGAACAACAACAAACACAAACTTAGAATTAATAGGTAACGCTTTAGGTTATGGCACAGAAGCCATAACAACTAATGCAGATACCCACACATCAACAGTAGCAGACGGTGCAGCAGATCCAGCCAGAGCGATGTATATTAAATACACAGGCACACTAGATTCTGCTTGTACTATTACTATTGGTCCTAACACTGTTAAAAGAGTACACATTATTGAGAACGCCACATCAGGCTCTCAAACAATTATTATTAAACAAGGTTCTGGAGCAACAGTGACTATACCTAACGGTGGTGTTTCTGTTGTTATGCTGGATGGAGCAGGTTCTGGAGCAGCCGTAATAAACGCTTTTACCGATTTAAACTTAGCGGGAACACTAACTATTGCAGGAGCAGTTACAGCATCCACTGACGTAACAGTCGGTGATGATTTAAGTTTAGTTTCAGACGCAGCCGTTCTAGGCTTTGGTACTGATACAGATGTAACTCTTACCCATGTTGCAGATACAGGTTTATTATTAAATAGTTCTAGACAATTACAATTCGGTGATTCAGGAACTTATATACATCAATCAGCAGACGGAACTTTAGATTTAGTTGCTGATACTGAAATAGAAATTAACGCTACTACTATAGACATGAATGGTGCACTAAACCTTTCAGGTAATGCTTTAGTAAGTGGTGAAGTACAAACAGCTAACATAGGCTACACAGATGGCGATAACGCTATTGTAATTGCTGATGGCGGTGGTATTACTGCAGCAGCAGGTATTACTTCTACAGCAGCAGCTAACACACTTGGAGCTACATCATTTAATGATGCTAATATTACTAGTGTTGGTTCTATTACAGCCGTTTCATTAGATATCTCAGGTGCAATAGACGTAGATGGCACTACTAACCTTGATGTCGTGGATATTGATGGTGCAGTTGATATGGCTTCTACACTACAAGTAGATAATCTTACAACTATTGGAACAAACACAGTAGCAGCAGCAAATGCAGCAGCAGACGAACTTGTAATTAAAGGTCCGGGAACAACTGCTGTAGGTATAACAATATCTAATTCTAGTGATTCAGGAGTAGGTAGTATTTTCTTTGGTGATAGTTCTAATAGTGCTGTTGGACAAATTCGTTACAATCACAGTACAGATGATATGACAATTACTGCTGATGATAACATTATTTTAAATGCTTTAAGTATAGCAACATCTACAGCAGGAACTTCAAATGTAAAACTTGGTCTTAACGCAGGTAACTCCATTGCAAGCGGTGGTGATTATAATACTGTCGTAGGTGATGAAGCAGGTACTGCTATTAGTACGGGTGACAGGAATACTTTTATTGGTTATCTTTCGGGTACAGCCAATGATACAGGTATTTATAATACATTTGTTGGCTCTCACACAGGCACAGCACACACAATTGGGTATAACAATGTTGCTGTAGGTACAGGTGCTTTTGCAACAGATGTATCTAGTAGAGCCTGTGTTGCTATAGGTTCTAGTGCTTTAGCTACAATGAACAATACTAATACCGATGCTTACAACACAGCAGTAGGTTTTGGTGCAGGTGGTTTAGTAACCACAGGCATACAAAACACTTTTATTGGCGGTCTTTCAGGGGGAGCTATTACAGAAGCAAATCAAAATGTGGCAGTAGGGCATGGCACATTAGATGCCGACACTTTAGGAGCTAGAAACACGGCAATTGGTACAAATAGTTTAACTACACAAAACTTCACAAGTGCTACAAATTCTTACAATGTTGGAGTAGGGTATTTTTCAGGAGCAAACATAACCACAGCCACTCATAACACTCTAATCGGTAGTCTAGCAGGGGATGCTCTAACGACAGGTTCATCAAATGTTGCGCTGGGTTATAACGCTTTAGGAACTGAGGATGTTGGTCAACACAACGTAGCTATTGGTAGAGATGCTTTAGCAGCGCAAAATACTGCTTCTGCTTCTAATATATTTAACATAGCTATTGGTAGTGAAGCAGGAACAGCAGTAACCATAGGAACAGATAATGTTCTCATAGGTGGTCAAGCAGGTGATGCTTTAACAGAAGGCAGTCTTAATACGGTTGTGGGCAGAATTGCTTTAGGAGCAGATACAAAAGGTAGTAGGGCTGTAGCGATTGGCAGAAATGCTTTAGGCTCTCAAAACTTTACTTCTGCAACTGCCAACTACAACGTAGCAATGGGATATAGTGCAGGTGGAACAATAAGCACAGGAACACAAAACACATTTGTAGGTAGTCTTTGTGGTGATGCTACTGATGATGGAACAAATAACTCAGCTGTAGGATATGAAGCACTGTCAGCAAATTGTGGAGATGATAATGCTGCTTTAGGTGTTTTTGCTCTGCAAGTATGTACTGGTGGAGACAATACAGCGGTGGGAGCAGTTGCTGGTACATCTAATACAAGTGGTAGTAATAATCTTTATTTAGGACATGATGCAGGTAGAACTGGAAGCCCCGGTGGTAACAATACAGTAGGTAATGGTGCTGTTTTTATAGGGGATGAAAATATTGGTGATGCTCATATTCAAGTAGATTGGACAGTAGCCTCTGACCAACGAGATAAAACAGACTTTACAGCCTTAGATTTAGGTTTAGATTTTGTTAAAGCCCTAGCTCCCGTCACTTATAAATGGGATAAGCGTTCTAAGTACGGTGACAAGACTGCTGATGATTATGACTTAAATGCTCAAACACCAGACGGAACTCATAAAGAAGATTGGTTAGATATAGGTTTTAAAGCTCAAGAAGTAGAAGCACTAGAAATAGCAGCAGGATATGATAAAGATAATAAAACTAACCTAACTACTACACTTACAGATGACGGTAAACAGTACGGTATTCAGTACAGTAAATTCGTACCAATACTTGTAAAAGCTATACAAGAACAAAACGCTTTAATTGAGTCGCTTACGGCTCGTATATCAACCCTAGAAGGATAATAATATGGCAAGAACAGCAGAAGAAAAATTACAAATGTATAACGCAATGTTAGGTAGCGTTAGTGTTATTACTAATTGTTTAGACGACAGTAATGAGTTTTGCAATGATATGACAGATGCAGAAAAGAAAGAACTTGTAATGCGTACCACAGGATATTATTCAGCAGGAGTAGCATTGGATGATTGGGGTAGTGAAGATATGACCGCAATTAATTCAGCTATTGCAGCAGCGCAAGCCTACACGCCTTAAATTTTAATAACCAACCACACCGACAAGTGTGCATAAAACCATAGGAGGACACCATGGAAAATAAAGAAACTGTCAAACAAGAAGAAAATAAAGCTGTTATAGGAGATAAAGAAATCTTAGAGTCAGAAATGACCCCTAAACAACAATATCTTGCTAAACAAATAACCGATTTAAGAAACAAAGAAGCTAAACTTCAATTTGATTTAGATCAAATTAAAGCAGCTTTAACCGTTTTTCAAAATGCTTTTATAGACTCAACTAAAGAAGAGGCTGATAAAATCATAGAGGACGACAAAGGAGAAAAATAATGGTAGATTTAATTATGTGGGTGACCACTATTGTAACAGTTGCTAGTTTAATAGCAGCAAGTACACCAACACCAAAAGACGACGCTTGGATAGGTAAACTATATAAGTTCGTTGATTTATTAGCTTTAAATATTGGCAAAGCAAAACAAAAATAATGCCTACGGTAAAGGACGCATTAGCAGAACTTAACGCACACGAAAGAGAATGTGCTATTCGCTATCAATATATTGAAAAAAGATTAGACGAAGGTTCTGCAAAGTTTAAAAGACTAGAAATGCTTCTATGGGGTATCTACCCTTTTATAGTGGGATCTATAATCCTAACTAAATTTTTATAGGAGGATACAGTGCCTCTTCAAAAACTCTTATTTAGACCAGGAATAAATAAAGAAGGAACTGCTTACTCTAACGAGGGTGGGTGGTTTAATTCTAACTTAGTACGTTTCCGTAAAGGATTGCCTGAAAAAATAGGTGGTTGGATTAAAGCCAGTTCTAATTCGTTTCAATCAACAGGAAGAAAACTTCATGCTTGGGTTGATTTAGCAGGTACTCGTTATTTAGGTTTAGGCACTACGTGGAAGTATTACGTATTAGATGGAAGTGTTTATAACGATATCACGCCTATACGAGCCACAACCACTAATGGAATAGTTTTTGCTGCTACCGACGGTAGTGCTGTTATAACAGCTACAGATTCAAGCCATGGAGCAGTTGTAGGAGATTTTGTAACTATATCGGGAGCGGTTTCTTTAGGCGGACTTATTACTGCCCCTGTTTTAAATCAAGAATATCAAGTTGTTGCAGTACCAACGGTTAATACATTTACATTCACAGCCACAGCTACAGCCAACTCTAGTGATACAGGTAATGGTGGTTCAGGAGCTGACGCAGCTTATCAAATAAACGTTGGCTTAGATGTTTACGTTCCGTCTACTGGTTGGGGATCTGATTACTGGGGAGCGGGTACTTTTGGTAGCGTTTCTTCTTTAGGTGCAACTAACCAGTTACGTGTTTGGTCTCATGATAACTTTGGAGAAGATTTACTTATAAATGCTCGTGGTGCTGGAATTTTTTATTGGGACGAAAGTGAAGGAACTGATGAAAGAGCTACAGCTCTTTCTGATCTTTCAGGAGCAAATTTAACACCTACGTTAGCACTTCAAGTAATGGTTTCTGATATCGATAGACACGTTATATGTTTTGGAGCAGACCCTTTAAATGACGGAGGCACGGCTAGAACAGGTGCAATAGATCCTATGTTTATAGCGTGGAGCGATCAAGAGAACGTTGAACAATGGGAACCTTTATCTACAAATACAGCAGGTTCTTTTAGACTTTCTGCGGGTTCTGCTATTGTGGGGGCTGTAAGGGCTAGACAAGAAACTTTAATTTGGACAGATACTTCGTTATATTCAATGACTTTTGTTGGTCAGCCGTTCACTTTCGCTATCAACTTAGTTAACGAAGGTGTGGGTTTAGTTGGACCAAACGCTATGGTAAACACTCCTAAAGGTGTGTTTTGGATGGATAAAAAAGGATTCTATACGTACACAGGAGCTATACAAGAACTTCCGTGTAGTGTTGCTGAATACGTATTTAGTGATATAAACCAAACACAAAGTTATCAGATATTTGGTTTTGTAAATAAAGCTTTCGATGAAGTAGGTTGGCATTACTGTTCAGCAGGAGAAACAGTTATAGATAGATATGTTACTTATAACTATGAAGAAAATATTTGGATGATAGGAGAACTTTCTAGAACGTGTTGGTTAGATGAAGGTATTTTTCCTGACCCTAAAGCTACAGCTACTACTGATTATGTCGGTTATTTGTATAACCATGAATCAGGTGTTGATAACGATGATGCTGCTATGACTAACGTGTTTATAGAATCAAGTGATTTTGATTTAGGAGAAGGAGACGATTTCCAATCTATAAGTAAAATAATTCCCGACATAAAATTTACTGGAAACGCTTCTACAGGAGCTAATGGTCAAACCCTCAACATAGTATTAAAAAGAAGAAACTTTCCTGGAGAAGAATTAACTACAGCAGTAACTACAGCATGTACTTCTGTCACTACTAAAATAGATACAAGGGTTAGAACAAGACAAGCGGTGTTGCGTCTTCAATCTAATGACGATGATACCTCAACAATAGGTATGAGTTTTAGAGCGGGGGCTACCCGTATAGACATAACACCTGATGGTAAAAGATAGTGGCTAAGTTATTAGAAACGAAACTTCCTGTTGCTATAGGACCTCTTTCACCTGAATTATTTAACAGACTGGTTAGGGTTTTAGAACTTAGTTTAAATAAGGTTGACGTAGGCTCTACAGTTAATGTTAACGAAACAGAAAGAAATTTAAACCAATTCGCTACTGGTGACATTATTTGGAATTTAGCCACCCAACAGTTGCAATTATGGACAGGTACAAAATGGATAGATATATACAAAGGTTCGGAGAGTGGTGTCGAAGGTATTTCTCAACTAGGTCAAGTCAGTGTTTCAACAGGCGGAGCGACGACAATAGTGATAGGAACAATAGCGACAGGCTACGGAACCGAACAGTGGTACACATAAGGAGAAC
>Ga0115001_10003478_pt1 | contig 11750 bp, 12 predicted proteins | sample ArcticOcean_MG_C_12_FD_89869 | JGI IMG/M metagenome (GOLD analysis project Ga0115001, IMG submission 89869) | Marine microbial communities from western Arctic Ocean - ArcticOcean_MG_CB8_130 | ecosystem: Environmental > Aquatic > Marine > Oceanic | place: Arctic Ocean: Canada Basin | collected... | reverse complement strand
GTTTTGAAGATGAAAAACAAAGAAATTTTTTTGAAAAGAAATTAGAAAAATTAAAAAACTAAAAACGTTCGGAAAAAAAAAAAAAAAAAAAAAAATCGATACTCAGTATCCAACAAAAAAAACAAAAAAAAAATTATTTAATCAGGGTGTTTTCTACTGACAATTGGGTCAATCACCAAACCGAAGATATTTGGCGTTATGAAATTTGCCAAACTTTTTTGAATGTGGTAGAATTTGCCAAAATGCGTGCTACCAACAAGACCATTAACGGTTATTGGCGCGTATTTATTCCAAAATTCATGAGAAAAGCCGTTATACGTGTACAAAAAGATATCCCGAGGTTACCACAAGCACTGGCGCTCGCAAATGCGATGTGGGTACCATATTATGATAAAAACGGCAAAATAGTTCCATTGGAGATTGAATTGAGCGAGGGGGTTCATTCTTTAGAGGGGTCAGCATTACCCTCGCAACAATACGATCGTTATACAAAAATAAAACGCAGCCACATTACCATTGTTGGTAAAGGAGAGGAACTCACAAAAATTTGTGGCGCGTTATATGTGAATAACCAACAAGACATCAAAATTGAAGCAGTAACGCTTACAAACTCGAACGGTACTGGTTTATTTGTGGTTGGCGAAGAAGCAAGTGTTGACGTGTCGGAGTGTACTATCAAAGATTGTAAATTTAATGGTATGCAGGTGAGCAATGGTTCCTGGGTTAGAGTAAATAAAAGTGATTTTACTGAGAACGGTCAATGTGGATTGAGAATTTACGGGGGTACTTTGATTGCGGATGAATGTGATTTCATCGAAAATGGAACACAGGGCGTTTGTTGTACTGGTGACAGTACCGTCGCAAAATTAGATAATTGTACGATGTGTTACAATTGTTGGGACGGCTTGTTTGCGGGTTACGGAGCTGTCGTGGACATTCGTGGAACAGCTACAGAATTGTATGCCAATTGGGCTTGTGGTATTAGAGCGAAAGCTCGTGCTAAAGTCTTCATTCATTTGCCTTGGGAACACAATACAACCCATGACAACATTGCGCACGATCAAGATGAAATCGATAGTATAATCACCAATATAGTATAATCACCAATATTGATGGATTTACGGGCCTTGGCCCTCGGCTCCGCCAAAAAAAAAACTGTATCTATTAAAACTGTGTAATTTAAAAATCTATATTTATAAATTATTCACCAAAAAACGCATGAACAAATGTTTTTGCCGTGTTTATATTGACTGGACTCCAATTTTGCTCATGATTAACATCGACTGGCTCGAAAAGACCGCGCTCTTGTACCTCGTCCAATATTTCTCTGAACTCTGATTCTCCATTTTTTTTTAGCCAGCTTTTGCATTCATCTGTGGCGACTGTATTTAATTTTTGAAGTACCATAAACTGACCCTCTGCCGAATTTAAAACGAACGGTTGTGTTTGCGAAACGGTAGAGACATCCTCTTTATGCTCTTGAGTTTCGATTGATACAGTTTGAAATGGCGGTTCAGAATCGGGATGGGTTTTAAAAAACCATTCTTCCCATTTTGTTACATCTTTTTTCAATTCATCAACTCTATCTGTTAGTGCAGCAATTTGCTCAAAAAGACCAACATTATTTTCTCCACTGCTTTTGGTTTTCTTTTGTTGAAAATGTTTGTAAATTGTTTCCATGGGCTGGTCTAATCGTTGATGCCGCACCCGTTTCCATGAGCTGTAACGTGTATGATATTCATCGAGACATTCTTGTATACATGTTTCTGTCCAATCTGTCAAGGATTCGAATGTTCGTATATATGGCCGTCCATCAATATTTGTTGAATTACGGAAAAGTTCTTTTTTTTCACCACCGGGTTGTGCCCAGCAACATTTCCAAATAAGACCTCCCTGTGTAATTTCACAAGTAAATTTATTTTTTTTGAAGTGAAAATATAAAATATCATTTTTCCATACTAGATTTGATTGTATCAATTGTTGCAATCTTCTCATTTTGAGCCTGCGTAATGGTGTAGTTGGAACGCGGTATTAAAATATAGAATATGTGTAATATATATTTTTTTTTGGGATTTTTTTATTTGTATCACTGGTTATGTACGTCTGTATAAATTGTGATATATTTTGACAGAATGTCTTGCCAACTATGCAATGACCAATCAGGCAAGCTCCATGAAACAAAGTGTAACCACCACTTTCATTTGTCATGTCTTCAAAAACATTGGAATGAAAACTCGACATTTTTTTGTCCAACCTGTCACAGTAATATTGGTTTAGTACTTTCTGAAAAGAAACAGGCCTATATTGTTTTTGAAACCAGTGATAAATATCAAGCAGTTTACAGTGTAAATCAATATTCATATGTGAAACCAACAGTTAAAATCCTTTCAAAATGGAAAAGAATTGATAACCGGCTCACAAAACGTGAACCTTCTGTTTTGAAACAACCAATAATAGTATCGTGACCAGTTTTACGAATAGTTAAATTATATTAAATAATTGTGCACAATACTATATACTTGTCATATGTGTAAACAAATGACAAGTATCACTCAATGTTCGAGTTCTAGTTTGTTTATTTTTGACTTGGAATTTATTGGAAAAATCCAAGACATTAGCTCTTGCAAAATTTGGGAAATAGCTGTATATTCTATAGAAACTGGTCATTGGTTTGAAGCAGTTGTTGACCCGGATCCGACCACTATGCAATTCCCCAAACCACCCGTAATGGGATTACCGCATTTAACACGCGATTTTTTACAAAAAGAAAATGCCCAGACGTTTGACATCGTACTACAGCGTCTGATTAGATGGGTCCATACTCAAACGTTATTGTTACCCGTTTTTATTTCGCATAATACATTCAAAGCGGATAAACCAATTTTAGAATTGGAAGCGTCCAGATATTCAACCCATATCCCTTTACATTGGTTTTTTTTCGATTCATTGCATTTTTGTAGAGATCATTACAAATCGGAAGATGGTAATTTCTCATTATCTGGTTTGAATCAACAACTATTTAATTGTCCAATACACGATGCACATCGTGCAAGAAACGACGTTATAGCTTGCACTGCTATTCTGGAAAAAATAACAAATAATAAATGGAATTTGTTAGGACCAATTTACAATGCGTATAGTACGAGTTTAAGAACAATTAGATGGGTTGGAAAACGAGCAGAATCGATATTAATTCAAAATAACATTCGATCTGTCGAAAATTTACTTGATTTGTTAAAAAGAAATACGATTTCAGATTACATTAATCATCATATGCATTCGTATCAGAGTGTTACAAAGACGATGTTTACCATTTTTGATTCAAAATTACCAAACGAAAATATTAATCACATTGTGGACGTCATTTTGTCGACAGTTTTTATTCCATACTTGGCTCCTGTAGCTGGGTGAAGGGGTCTTGGTGTTTAATTTGGTCTAAAATGACGTCAATCAAAGCCGTCATTGTCAGATCGGTTCTGTAAGTAGTTTGCAGGTTTTTGAGGCCCTCTACCGACTCTCTTATGTATTCTGTCATACGTTTTTTTGACGGGCCATCCGTGCTTTCAGTGCACTGATGTGCTTGATGATATAGTAGTTGGATGCGAGAGACATCTGAACGTCTGTCCTGCGAACTCCACCATCTTTGGAACCATGTGGGGACAAGTTGACTTCGTTTTTGATGAACACGAAACAATCGTTGTGTTGTGTCGAGGCGAAATCCAGGTTCCAAAGATCTTAGAATACGCAAATTAATGAGCGTAGTTTCATAAAGTGCTACACTGTGAAGAGAATTTGTGGTCATATTCATAAAGTACGATTGATATATATACTAAAATTTTCCGTGTTAAATATTCTCAAAATAAAAATATTATTTGTTTATTTACAAAAATTATCTACATCCTCCGCGTCGTATATTATTGTACGCGTAAAAAATACGGTGCCCTTTCTTTGTTCTTACGCATAGTCATAAATTTGACAAAATCTTCGGCATTTATCTCCGTATTTTCTACATCGATTGATGTTTGATTTCGCATTGTTAACGTACCGACACCTGTGTACAAAGCATTACCATTACTTTTATTCAATTTACAAGTATTACCGAGTAATGGCGTCCCATCTGCAGAGACTAAATGTACCATTCTACCTTTTTCGTCAAAAAATTTAGAATCTTCTGATTTCAGTAACTGTTTGTATTTTTCAACCGGGTCGTTAATTGACATTTGTTCCAAATTGAGAGGTGGACGAATATTGTGTTCGACATGGCCATTGCTAATAACTGAGGGGCAAGGTGTTTTAGGCGCAATTTGCTGACTTGGCTCCGGTGTTGCAACTGTTTGTTGTGCATTTTCACCAGAAATTCCATTGTAAATGCTGTACAATCTTCTTGTTACAGGAATTCCTTCTGATTTTTTGGCAGAATTTAAACTTTTGAGAAATTTCGCATAAACATTTGCATTTGCAGGCAAACATGTACCATGGGCCGCATTAAAATCCTCAAATGTCATAGTTGTTTGTTTTTTTCTAGAGATTTTTTCATACAATTTGACAGATTCTTTCAACGTGTACATTTTTGTAAATAAAATGCTTATGTATATAGTATTGTTTTTCAAAAATGAAGTACAGTTCACACCTACTTGAACATAATTAACACATGTTTTTTTTTCACTACCAAGTTATGTGTTAACTATTTATAATAAAGTAATCAACAAGGGGGCATGTGGGCGATATGAGCGGCATGTACTTATAAACTAGAGCCTGCGGAAAAAACATTTTCTAGAACTTTTACGCAGACTCAACCTTATATTTTAGATATTATTATTTATATTGAAAAAACTATCGTAAAAAACTTAAAAAGGACCATCTCAAAAAAATTATGAGAATAGTTAGGTATATAAACAATATAACGTTACAATAATGCAAGATCAGGTAATAATACCAAAAACCCCAATGTCGAAATTGCAATCGGACAAGCTTGTAGAGTGCATAAAGTTAGGGTTCAACCCATCTATAAAACAGTGGATTGTCATATTAAGCACATTACACGTAAAGGTGGCAATTCAATGCGTATCAGAAGTTGACACATTAGATCAAAAATGTCTAATACCAGTAATAAAACGTCGCCATCAACATTTATTTAGAGAAGTAATTATGAAAATCAAAACAATACCAGACGAAACAATCAATGTTTTGATGACCGTCAACGCATTTTATCTGTACGTATGTTTACAAGCTGGTCTTAACCCTAACACTGTTCTTAAAAATAAAGAATTACCTTTGGATTACGCATGTCGGAAATCCAAGAGGTCGCATATTCCCGTTTTACTAAATAATTCTCGGACAATTGTTTCAATAAATACATGCCGTTTTATAATTCGCAATCAATGTAGGTTTACTAGTAAAGCAATTCAAGCCTGCCAAAATATATGCATCTCATATATTCTTGAAGTTTTGATAATTAATGACAGTAATGCTTTAAACATTGTCATGGAAAAATTAGAAAAAAAATTCAAAGAAAATGCCATATGGGTTGAGATGACTCACATGCTCCGATGTCCAATATCACTCGAATATTCGACAGATTTAGTGAAAACTCCTTCCAATCATTTCTTTGATAGGGTTTGTTTATTAACATGGGTCAGGGCACATGCGAATAACCCAATGACACGCGAAACACTACATGTAAGTGATTTGCAAGGCAGAAATGAATTTCTACCAGAATTAATAGATGAATTACAACTAAAAATAAAACAATTGTTGTTGTCGAAAAATACTTAATGTTATTTTAATATTTTAATAGTATATACATGGAGACAAATGTTAAACAAATGGCCTCAAAATCAACCGATTGGAATATTATTTCAATATTATCGACTGCATGTATCTTTTTTGGAATTGGTCTCACATTCGCTTACGGTTCAACTTTCTTGACCACTTCATACAACGAAATATATTTGGCAGGCGAATCGGGTCTTGACGAGACAGATCTTCCATATACACTGGCTATTATTGAATGTGTCATTTCTGGAATGACGCTTTTGGTTGGTCTTTTGGCAGTTGCTGTGCCACGTAAGATTGACAGAAATGTAATCACAATAGCACTGGTTTATTTTCTGGTAGCAACTGTTACAGAAAGTATCCTTTTGACCACTCGTCTTTCATCACTTGGTATGTTCGGTGAAATTGCAAAGACATGCAGTGACCCAAACACTGCGACTGGATGTCCCACAACGCGGTTTGAAGCTAAACACGACAGAAATATTCTTTATACGTCTCCGTTGGGTGGCGACTGTCATTTCTTTTATTGGGATGAGATGCGTACACGGTATCAACCTGGAAGTCCCTGTCAACTTACTACACCATCCGATTCGGCCACTACAATTTGCGATAGTAATATTCAAAATTTTATGGATTGGAGTTCGCCTAAATCTTACGGATGGCGTGATGATCCAAGAGCTATTGAAAATTTGAATGAGGGTGATGAATTGACTAGTATTGATAAAATTCATAATGTGGCTGAATTGGATGTGTTACAAACATTTTATAATGACAGTATTTCAGAGAAATTTGAAACACAACCCGCAATTGCGTACTGCTATTACTGGGGTTGTAACTCGGTATGTAACAGTCACAGGTATTTGGTAAATCAACAGTGGATGTTTTCATCGATTGTATTGCTTGTTACACATGTGGTATTTGCAGGATGTGCTGCACTGATTTGTAGGAGGGCAGAAAGCATTGATGATTTTAAACCCGTGCTCGTTCAAAACATACCATTCGCCAAAGTGGACGTTGAAGCGTTATATTTGGATATACCAGATATGGGCAGGAGAAAACGAAGATTAACACCCGGTTTAAAATTTTGAGGTCAAATCCAAAAGGAAACTTACTAATTTAGGTATAACCAGTATCTCATAGTCAAAAAAATGGCAACGGTGAATAGCAAAACAATCAAAAATAAATGTGTTCATGCTAAAATTGAAATCGAAGGCATTCAGTATCGCTGTGTCAGCTTCTTTGTAGATAATCCGACCAAATGTGCCGAGAAAGATTGGTCCATTTTTACAATACATGATTCCAAAAAAATTTTAATCGACCAACTCACATTAGCAATATTAGAACAGTGCGAAACAAACTTTCTGACTCGTCAAACCGACAAAAACATGGACGAACCTCCGATCGTTGCGGTCGAAATGATGATGTTAGAGACCGACACGCCACCCACTTCTCCGAAAAATGTAGAAATTGTAGAAAAGGTAGAAGAGGTAGAATAGTTAACACATATTATTTTTTTTCCCTTATCTATTCATTACAAACTCGTGTATGTTTATGTGCGGACGAAATTTTTTGAAACAAATGCCACAGTAGTTAGACAGGTTTTGAGACTGTAACGGTTCTAAGACGACACATGTCAGCTTCCGTCTCCTACATTTGCTGTTCACACACTTACCATTCTCGATTCTACGATGGTGGTATTGCTCCTTGCAAAAGTCGAATCTTTTTTGCCTGCTAACGAAGATGGACAGTGTAATTTTTTTATTTAATAGAACAAAACTTACAGTATCTTTCATATCTATAAACGTGGCGATATGGCCGATGCAATCTAACGGTAATGAATCCATCTAATATTTTTCTCTGAGCTTTATACTCGTATAAGTAGTGTCAGGTTTTGGTGTATAATGATCATAGTCGGAATTGATCCAGGAATTCGGAATTTAGGATTTGCCATCTACAATACTGAAACAAAATGTTTTTTGAATTTTGGGAAAATCGATTTGACTGAATGTGTAAACAAAAAATTGAAAACAAAATACGCATTCTTAGTGAAAAATACAATTGACAATCGCGGAGACATATTTGGAAATTTTGATCATATATCAATTGAAATTCAGATGATAGCCAAAATGAAAACGGTAGCGACAGCTTTTCAATGTTTTTTCTGGGGGAAATCACATCTGATATCGCCTTTGGCTTTGCGCAGACACTTTAATATCAGCACTGGAAATTATAGAAATAATAAACAGGCATCTATTAAGATGATTCCAAAATTGCCGATAAGTCAGGCCAATATAGATTTGTTCAACTCCTACCCTGCAAATAAAAAGGACGACGTTGCAGACGCGATGCTGATAGCGTTGTATCATGCACAGAAAATGGAAGAACCGCCAAAAAGGCCCAAAAAACGTAGAAAAAAAAAGTAAATGTTAGGGCCTAGGCCCGTGGGCCAATAAAAACCACGGTATTTAAGTGTATTTTTTTTTAAGAAAAAAATGAATTGGCTTGGAATTCTCCTTCTTTTTGTGATGGGGGTCATATTCGTCGTCGTTGTTTTATATTATTATCAAGGTTTAGTTTGCAATATGTGCTTGGGTTGCGCTAGGGATTGTCGAACCTGCTGTGACACTTGCTGTGACAGAAAAACGGATGATTACAACAGTGTGGAATCCACAGACGAATTCTCCGAGGAAGAATTATCCGACTCCGAAGAAACTATAGTCCGATCACCCGAAATAACCGATGTCCCAGCATCCAAAAAAAGCGAATATAATTCTTTGGACTTACATTTTTAGTCCCAAAGACATCGGGCTGTGCGCTATCATTTCGGTATATCAACTGGTAATTATAAAAAGAACAAGAGGGCGTCAATTGATATTTTTCCCAAGTTGCCAATAAGTCGACAAAATATAGATTTATTTCTTTCTTTTCCAGATACGAAAAAAGACGACGTCGCTGACGCTTCATTATTGGCCCTCTATTTCGCACAGAAACTGGAATCACCAACAAAAAGGCCGAAAAAGCGTAGAAAAAAAAATTAGTGTATATGCAGTATATATTTAGAAAATATATTTGCATCATAAATTCATATATGGTATTAAAATTTGACATTGAAGAGCCTGAAGAACGAAAAAAATTTATAGATTCAGAAGCAGAAAGAGAACCGCCCAGAGAAGCTAATTGTTGGGATGTTGTTGCTGTGGTGTCTGGTGTATTAATTTGCGTCTTAATAATATTTGGGGTTGCTTCGTTGATTTCTTTTATTGGATCATTAAATGAAATCGAACCTGAACCAGATATTATACAGCCTTTTGATGGTTGTGGACCTGGTGATCCTGTAGAATGGTGTCCACCGCCAGCATCTGACGATTCAAGCAATTCAACCTATACACCACCAGCATCTGGCAATTCAAGCAATTCAACCAATTCAAGCAATTTAACCAATTTAACTGTATACAATCAAACAATTGATGGTAATTTAACTGAATACAATCAAACAATTGATGGTAATTTAACTGAGTTTGATTGATGGTAATTTATGCAATGTTAGGGCCTGGGCTTACATTTTTAGTCCCAAAGACATTCGTCAAAATGGAGCTGTTGTTTTCCAAGTCGCTTGTTGACGGTATTGTGCAACATCCAGGTGAATTGCATACAATCTCGTTCAGATTGGCAGTTGGACAACTGCGTTTTAAACTGTTCAATCATTTCTTGGAAATGAACCCTGCAATCTTCACACGGAAAATTTTCACAATAATCTACTACCGTTTCTCTCAGCATTTCTGGATTGCGACAACTGTGTAGTCGATCCCAGTCATAATCATACGCAAAGTTATAGGTGAAATTATAGGTAAAAACAACACTTATAAGGAAAATATTCAACCAAACGTTTGCCCAAAGCAACATTTGTTTTGGAAATTGCTTAGGTAAATACTCGGAAACATTATATATAAAAAGCAAATTTATTTTTATAGAACATGATTGATCTTTTATTTTACCTACCACAAATCATAGCAATCTTCTGCAGCTTGTGGTTTATTCAAGTGTGGATGCGTTTATATATTTGTTGTAGATTTTGTTTCAAGACTTCATTTTCCGCTTCGCTCAGCCTGTTCTATATCGCGTGTGCGTTTTGTTTTTTGTTTATTGATACAGCAAAAAGAACAATTAATTATGTGGGAGAAAATTCGAAAATGTGTGTTCGTGCGTGACCTACAGCTCGTTGCGTGGTAAAAGAAAGAGGCAGCTCAACGGAATAAGATCTGAAAGATGACACACAAGCATCAGTTTCCACAGATTGCTAAAATTAATTGCTGTTATTCCAAACACGCCCGCCAGCATGGAACCTAATTCACTGCCTACTATACCGCCCAAATTGGTGATACTCATTAATAAAGCGTATAAGGTCCCCTCCACCCCCACTGGGCAGAGCTTTGCGCCCAAAACGACCATCGGCATCGTGACAAATTGTGAAGCCAGTGTCAATGCAATTCGTTCCACAAATGCAAACACATAGTCGGGAATACCCCAGTCCCGATTTACGTGCAATACTAATAACAACATGGTATTCTCCAAAAGAAACGAAAAAACCAATGCCCAACAGAATATTGTGCGTAATTTCACTTTACGCAAGTATTTCTTATAAATAATCGTACCAATAATACTGACGATATGACCTAAAACGTCCAAACTGCCGAATTCATCTGGAGTAAAGGACAAATCCTCTTTGTAGAAAAAGGTCATGATGTCACCGTAGCTGGGTGTGGTGCAGATAATAAACAGAAAAATAGCAGGTTTGAAAATCTGAGGTTGTTTGATTGCCTGAAATAATTTGCTAGTGGTTAATTTCAAATCTGTTTTCTGCACTGTCTCATTTTCTGGAATAACTAATGCCAATATTGTTATTACACATGGAATTATTGACGTTAGGTGGAAAACTCCCACCCAACCAAGCCCGTCGTACGCTACAGCTCCCAAAATAGAACCAACCAACCCACCTAAAAAACGAAAAATCCAGGAGTAACTTTGGACAATTCCTTTATTTTCTGTATTCTCTTGCCTGGCGACTTCCACTAAGAGGGAATCGGCCATCACATCAGCAATACAGAGGCCCAAGCTGGCAAGTGTCATCACTAAAGAAACCAAAAATTCATCTTTGGGACAAAATGGAAGAATAACCCACATTATGGCAGAGAAATATGCACCGATCATCATATACGGCTTTCTTCGATAACCGTTAATAGTATACACGTCACTTACAAATCCGTAAATCGGCTTAAAAACCCAGGGCAACGCGAAAATACCCATCATTGCCGCCATTTGAGACGGGGTGGTGAACGACATGAGAAAATAACGGATCGATATCGATGGAAAGGCAAAAGAGAAACCTAACAGGAAGTAGAAGAAAAGTAATGGGAAATTACCTTTCAGAATAGTAAAATCGCTCATATAAAATAAGATGTACAAATTAAATAGTTATTTTCGTTACATGCTCTAAAATCCCATAAATGTTAGGAATTATTTACATTAAATTTAACCGATACTTCATCAATTCTAATTCACGTTTTAACCGATGATTCTCGGCAGTTACTTTGTTGTATGCAGCAATAATGGTTTTATTATTAGAAATTAATTGCTGCTTGGCTTCAATTTCATGAGCCAGGAGTTTGTGCGAGTCTAAAATGTGCGCGGATTTAGCTGCATTCGTTTCAACTTCCCTCTTATAAAGTGATCTTAACTCTTGAATATGTGGTAATAGATATGCAATAGTTTGCTCAACACTGGGTTTTGAATATCGCATTCTTTTCCTGATAGTTGCCTCGATCGAATCGCCTCCCCTTTTTAAGGATTGGATCCGCATTCTTTTGGCTCGCGGGTTTGAAACATCCTCCAACTCTTCTTCTCTTGACCTTTTAAAACCGTGTGGGAACGGGAACTTTCTTCGAAACATTATTTGTGTTGAACCGGTATCATCTGGT
>Ga0115001_10003477_pt1 | contig 11750 bp, 6 predicted proteins | sample ArcticOcean_MG_C_12_FD_89869 | JGI IMG/M metagenome (GOLD analysis project Ga0115001, IMG submission 89869) | Marine microbial communities from western Arctic Ocean - ArcticOcean_MG_CB8_130 | ecosystem: Environmental > Aquatic > Marine > Oceanic | place: Arctic Ocean: Canada Basin | collected... | reverse complement strand
TTGGGCGAAATATCGCCTCAGATTTAAAGTTTCAATTTATATCGTTTTCTGGAAAACGCATTTCCTAATTTCGAGGTATCTTTCGTCCTGTTCAACGCTTCTTCGTGGCAGTTGTTTGGTTCATACGCACCGCATACATCGAATTATATAAATATATATACATAGAGAGAGAGAGAAAGGGAGAGAGTTTTGAGAGTTAGTTATTGTCTTAGTTTGTATTTGAGCTTTCAGTGCGTACTGTTTCTCGCCCTGTTTCGATATCTGCAGTCAAAGTCAGATTGAGCAGGAAGTGAATAAGACGGTATCGGCTCGGCGTCATCCTGAGCGGAGATATATCACGCACTCACTCGTGTTTGATATATATATATAAATATATATCGTATATTTATTGGTATTGTTTATACGTAATGCCGTATTTGAAACCGAACGTGCCGTATGAGGACAATAGGACGAGGGAAGAAGTACTGAAGTACGCGTTCGAAGCCTTACGGAGGAACCACGCGCACTTTCACGATTACGATCAAGGAAGAAGAGCGTTTAGTAGTGCTCCGAGTACTGCTGCGCACGACGGGGAAGAGATTGGCGATGATTTTGAAGATTTGACGAATGTGATAAGGGCGAGCAAATCGGAGGAAACGAATTGGCGCGTATACGCGACGTCGGATGTACATTCGGACATGCAAGTGAACAGGGACTGGGTGACTAGGACGTGCGATAATTGTGTAGAACCGGAGAGACGGTCTATTTTAATCGTCGCCGGCGACGTCGCGACTGACGTGAACAAAGTATGCGAAGCGTTGAGATTGTTCAAGAAGAAGTACGAGGAAGTTTTTTATTGCGTAGGGAATCATGAGTTATGGTCGCCCGGGAGAGGGGAGATGGGCGATTCTGTAGATAAGTTTGTGAACATAATCAATAAAGTCACTGAGATCGGCGTAAGGTGCACGCCCGCAATTTTTACGAGCCAAGGGACGAACGAATTAGGGATGAAGAAAGAAAATAGAGTTATCGTAGCGCCGATGTTAAGTTGGTATACTGAAACGTTCAAAGGAGGGACGAGACCGTTTACGCAAATGGAAGTACATTTCGATGGCGCGTGCATATGGCCACCGGCGATCGGTGATCCGAAAGATAAACGTAATTCGCACCCGGCGACGTTGGACGAGTTTTGGCGATCTTTAGGTAAATTATCTCTCGATAGTTTTCTGCCGAAAAAATTTAGGAACGATGAAGTCTCATTTTTGGTCACGTTCGGCCATTTTGTCCCGTTACCAGATTTATATAACGGCACGCCGTTCATTGAAAAAGTCGTCGGAAGCGAAAGTTTAGGCGAAGACGTCATGAAATTACGAGACGAATGCGATTGTAAAGCGACGCCTGGAAGCGGTAGATCTTCGCCGGCTGGATTCAAAAAGGGTAGGTTCGACTTCACGAGCGCTACGAAGCACGTGCACGTGTTTGGACACTCGCATTTAAACGTCGACGTGGAATTAGACGGTAGTCGTTGGTACCAGAAAGCGATCGGGTACCCTAACGATCGAGGCCCAATGCCCCCTCATCCGCCAGCGCAAATCTACCCTTAACCATAGTATTAGATGATTAGAATTTTAAACCAACGACAGTAGTAGATATTTCTTTATCGCGTTTATTCGTATTCTTAGGTGATGTGTTATTAAAACAATCATTGATGACGGCATAAAAATGGTTCTTATTGGTACAAAAAATGAAATAAGGTTTCTCTTTAGCAACGAAATCGTATCAATAGCAGTACACCGAAATCTATCACGGACATCGGCAACAACAACTACTGCTACTGCTACTAGTTTATGTTATCAATGTTTCCATTCATCGCAATCATCGAAATCTTCGTTAGTAGGGAAACTTCTTCGTAAGAATGTTCTTCTTCGGAAACCTAAAATGATGGGTGTTTCGCGCGCATGTAACGAGTATTCATCTTTGACTCAGACCGTGATGAGAACGAGAAATGGAGCCAGTAATGGTCTTCGTGGGATTTTACCTAAAGCGAGTGATGATAGTAACGAAGAGGAAGAGGAAACGCGAACGCCAAAGCCTGGGGGAGAGAAGAAACGAGTGAAAGAAAAACAACATTTCAAGGAAGTTATTTACCCAGGATTACAGAAGTTCTATGAACGGTTTAAGCATTTGAACGTACCGAAGAGTTACATCGATCGAGAGACGAAGTTTGCGATTGGACGCGCGGTGCATAATTATCGTAGTCGAAATACAGCCGACGCGATCGACGAAGACGAACGCGAGAAACTTCGAGAGATTGGGAGTGAAACGAACGAAGAGTTCGTGTGGGATGCCGATCAGTTCGTTTTCGAGAAGCAATTGCTGCCCTCGTTGGAGCTTTATAAGGCCAAGTATGGACATTTGAATGTTCCGCATAGGTATGTCTTGAAGTTGGAGGAGTTTGCTGATGCTCCTGACGGTGACGATAATACTTTGAACGTTTCCGTTACTACTACGACAACGAAGAATGTGAAAAAGCCTTACTTGGATGAGTTCAATTTAGGTCTTAAAGTCAACGACATTCGCGCAAAAGGCACGTACATCTTACACAACCCAACGCGTTTAGAGAAACTTGCGAACTTGGGCTTTGTCTGGGACGACCATGAATTCAAATTTAATAATCTACTCGTACCGGCTCTAACGGCCTATCGCTTAAACGCGATCAACGAACACTTAAGAAAACAATACGACGAGATCAAAGCGACGACGACGTCGATCGGCGGTGATAATAAAAGACAAAAATCGATCTCTCTCAAGAATTTCGCGTTCACGCTCCCATGGTCTGCGACAATAAACGCTCAAGATTTCGAAGATTTAATTTCAAAAAGGCCTTATTTACGAGACTATCCTTTAGGAGGCGTGTGCAGACGCGCGTTACTCGACTCGCCATATTCGGATTCAGAGCACGCTGGACTCGATGTCTCCTGCGTGAAAGTTCTTCGAGCGAAGAGAATTTGCCGCGTAATGCAAAATTTAGGCGTCGTCGTCGACCCTATCGATCAATGAAATACTTCTCGATGTCTCCTGCGTGAAAGTTCTCCGAGCGATGAGAATTTGCCGCAAAATGCAAAATTTAGTCTTCTTCGCGACCCGTTATCGATCGATGAAATACTTCTCGTTCGTAGTATAGCATACATAGCATAGCAATAAGTTCCTATTCTTAAAAAGTAGCTTTGAAACATTGCGAGCAAAAATGGAAACGGGGGGCAAAACAAAAAAACTCAACGTCTTCATTTAAATCAAAATTGCGCATCTATTTATCGTTAATCATGACATCGTTCATTGCAGACCTCTTGTTCTACGCATCAATAACGATCACGCACGTCCCGTTGTTCCTTTTATACGCGATATGGTTCAAAAATGCGCGCATGCGATACCAGTTCAAGCGAGCGAAGGCGTTCACGAAAACCGGGAAAATCTCGCTAAAAATCGAACTCTTGAGACAAAGTAAAACTGACGATATTGAACGCGCGAATGAAGAAGAAGAAGAAGAAGAAGAAGAAGATGCGTTAGAGCACGTCTATCCAGAGAAACCGAGACTGCCAAACGTGTTTCCTGCCGTGTGTTTACAATTAGTCATCGATGGACGGAACGATTCGAACGATCAAGTCACTGAAGCGATCGATTCGTTATGTTTCGTACATTGGCCGCGAGATTTACTCGAAGTCCACGTGCTCGATACGAGTTCAGTGAGAACGTACGGGTTAAGGGAGAGTAATGAGAACGCTGCGCAGGAGAGTGCGAAGAGATGGAGGGAGAGAGGGGTAATGTGCGACGTGTTTAACGTAAGCGAGTTCGAGGAAGTCGGCGCGAGCGGGATGTTTAGGCAAACCGCGAGTAATGGGAATTTGAAGAGGATGAGTAGTAGTAGTCAGAAGATGACTGATAGTAATGGTAGTATTGATTTAGAAATAGGTGGTAATAGTGAGCAAACGATGACTGCGACGACGACGACGACAAAGTCGCATAAAGTTGTTAGTTTTGGAAATGCGTTAGAAAAGGGGAGATTGAAGACGCGCGCGGAGATCATCGTTCCGTTTACGAAAGATTACTTACCCGACCCAGAGTATTTAGAGCACATCGTGCCTTCGTTTTATACAAGAAATGGCCCAGAGGCGTCTTCATCGAAATCACCTTTAGGACGTGTGAAGAAAGGCGCGCATAGTAGTGCATATTTGCAAACAAGAGATTTACGCATCGCTTGCGTCGTCCCGAACGCACGATTTGAGAATAACAATTTGCAAACAAATACATTGTTTTCAGTCCGTACGAGATATTCTAACCAAACTTCAATGACAACTATTTGTGCCGAGTTGTCAGGATGCGCTCTATCAAATGCGATTCCTGGAACCGCATTTGCTTCGAGCGCGTTGAAAACAATCGGTGGATGGGACACTCGAGTGAACGGTGCGGTGCCGATTGCAGATGCTGGTATGCGTGTGTGGTTGCATGGTTTAAAAGTAGTGTTACCCTTAGGGTCGAAATCTGCACCAGCGGCGTCGCGAAGAGAAGTATTATCGGTACGCGTCCCAGAGAATTTCGCTCATTATTGCGCGAAAATGTATTACACGCATAGGAACTTCGCAAGTTTGACGCATAAACATGCCATAAATTGTATATTGGATGCGAACTGGGTCGTTGCGGAATCGAATAATAGAAATGACACGATTGGAATGCCAGGTATTGACGAAGATGAAGACGAAAGCGATGCGTTGAAAAGCGCCGGTGCGTTGAAAGCAAATAAAAAGTTTGCCGCGTTTCACGGTTTGACCCACCAAGTCTTTAGCAGTTTGCTTTCATTTTGGTGTCTTTTAGTTTTACCGACGGCTTTTATGAAGGAAATTTGGTTCGGAAATGCGTTATATGTAGGCGGTAACGTCAACGCAAATATTTTGATTTGGATCGTCTACATATTGCCATGCTTCTCTGAACGGTTTTTCGATCTTTTATTCGCGGTAAAGATGACTCCGCCTTTATCGGGTGAACGAAACAGGTTCTTAACGAATTTCGTGTTTGCTTTTCTTGCTCATTTATCAACATTACCAGCGAAATTTGCCGGATGTATCATCGGATTGACTTTGCCGTTGAGGACGAGCTTTCGAGGAGATAAGGATGAATCGACGACTCCGTTTGCAGTTGCACTTTTTGAAATACTTGTTGCGTGCACGGCGTGGTGGAATTGCGTTAAGATTATGGTTTGGACTGTAGAGGAAACTTTCAGTGAGTTTTACTTCACATCGGTGGTGACTTTATTATCGATTGGTTTCGCTGGTTTGATTTCGTGCGCAGCAGTGGTCAACGTCCTGAAGCAATTTTCAATAATCAATCATGAAATAAAAAGGGATGGCGTCCGCGCGGTTTCAAAGAAGAAAATGAATTTGAAAAACCTCAAAAAGCATCTTCAAATGCGTCCTCCCAAAGCGAGCGGGGAAGAAAGGCAAGGTTTATTGGAATCTCAGAAACATAAGGAAGAACAGGCGCGCAAGAAAGCCATTCTGGTTGCTCAACAGCTGAAGGATCAACGAAGTAAAGCTCCCGCTGAAGAAGGCGTAGTAATATCTCCGCCAGGCAAGAGTATGGACTATGTAGAAGATGATATGCTTCTGCAGATCGGGGGTGTTCGCTCGTCTACGACGCGTCCTGATCTTACAAGTAAGAGTCTAGGAAACACGCCACATCTTGCTGGTAGAACTAATACTTCAGCGTTAGGAACTGTAAACTCACAGCCTGGGTCTGTATATGGGCGCGAGATTATGCATTCGTTTCAAACAGATGGTAGAGTCTATCGCGATCCACGTTTGCAGCAAGGTGGTTACGATAATAAAAACAAATCGAATGCGTACGCGCCAGTCTCCGATGTCTTCGCGCAACGAGCGGCCATTAAAGCTTATAAGAAAATGCGTCAGCATGATTTTGATCTCGATAAGCACTCTCAGGCGGACACGAGATCGAATCTTTCGAACCAATCAGAGGGTTATTTGCCTTCGCACTTAAGGTTTGGCTCTGAAAATTCGCACGCTATAGAAGGTTCGCAGGTTGATTTATTTGACGAAAACGGCAATTACGTTGGAAATAAGGGCGGCAGCGCGCTTGGCAACATTGACCCAATGTTTGTACCAAAAGAAAGTGAGTACGCATCCAGCAGCTCTGATGATGATGATGATGACTACGAAGGAGACCAAACTGATTCTCCCAGTTCGCCTTACAAGTCAAATCGCCGCGGGGTTTCTTCGTACGACGTCCGTAAAAATTCAAACGCGACTGATGATAGTGCGTATGCCAGCGCCATCGTCAATACCGTCGGTATGGCCATGGAAAAAAGCAGTCCTCCTTATAATGATAACAAGATGCTTTCACACTCTGCTTCACGTAACGACGCGATGAATAGCGATAGCGACGGCGGCGGAGTCGTGCTCACGAGAGGTTATAGTAGCAAAAGTTTGGCTTCCAAGAGGGACGATGCGAACAACAACAACATCGACGCGCTTTCTTCGCCTACGCAACAAAAATCTCCTCGAGCTACGTTCGATGATTTCGTCGTCCAACCAAAACTTGGGAAGTTGAACATTGAAACGAATGGAATGGGTAGGAAGCCACCGAAGTCGCCGCGCATTCAAGACATCGACCAAGTCTATAGCGCGTAATATATAAAACCCCGTCTTTGTATGATATTATTTATACTTGTGTATAACATCAATCTCTAAAAATAACAAAAACAGCACTATCGAACATCTATTTCTAAAACTATTGCAACGCAGGGCTCATCGTCGCACTCCTCCTCCTCCTATTACTCTCCATATTTCTTTCCACGCGCTCGAAATGTAGTCTTTTCAGTACTGAGTTAATCTCTGCATAACTCGCTTCGTTCCTGGCAATTTGTTCATCAGCACAGTCATCGTCGTCGCAGTCATCGTCATCATCGCTGCCACCGTTCGTCCTCTTCCGCGGCGTGCACAGAATCCTCTCTTTATCGCGACCCATAAATCTATCATCCGTACTGATCATCGTTTCGTATTCCCCATTTCCTGGCCTGGAAAACGCGTCATTTTCATCGCTCGTCCCAAACAACGAAGTTCGTTTGACTCTTTTCCTGACCGCTTCGACTGCTCGCTCTTCTCCAAGATCATGCTCACGATCGATGCGATTACTATCGTTATCATTCGTTGCATGTTCGTTTGAAGTGAGTTCTTCTTGCAAGCTCGATCGCGTCTTTCGTTTCCCGCGCGTTTGCGCGCGCATAGTTTTCTGTATCCAATACAATCAGTAGAGAGTTTATTTAGAAGATCCCCACGAATAAAATGATAAAATGATATGCCTCTTTTTTTGCTCTCCTGCCGATACGAACTGTCCGATTTTCGCTTAAAAGAACGTTTAAAACGTAGAACGAAACCGGTTTATTTAAGAAAATGTTTAAGCGGATATTGATTGTATTTACTTAACGATCTCAAACGCGCTCGCGCAGTGCGTGTTTCTGTTGTTCTTTGTAGTGCTCAGTGATGAAAACTCAAAAAGGTCGACACCCTAAATCCTCTCCCATAGGTAGGTAGTTCCAAACGTGCCAAACAGAAAACACTGCGAAACAGCAGCAAATCATTTTGGAAAAAAAATTCTAGTAACACAAGTAAAGCGCTTCACCTGATTCTTTAATCCATAGGGTGTGCTGAGTGGTGTTAGAAATCGCTTATTTGTGTTCTTGAAATTTTTATCCAGCGATCATTTTTGGGCGCGAAAAGAACAGGACTTGGAAAAATAGACGTTTTTGTACCACCAACGAATCGATCATAAAATTTACGGCGCGGGTAATATTTATCACGAAAGCAACAAAGAAAGAAATATCATTAATAGAACTACTAATCTGTTACTGATAAGGAAACGTACTCTTTTTTATACACACACACACAGAGAGAGAGAGAGAGAGAGAGAGAGAAATAGGGGTAGTCATAGTAAAAGCGATAGAAAAAAGTATAGTTATATAGGAAAAGATCTAGATATACTCGCATAAACAAACAATAAGAAAGAGTTCTAAAATGAGGAAGCCGACGACGAATGCGAAGAAGAACGGTTCGAAATCAGGAAAGCAAAAGAGCGATGACGGGAATAAAAGAAAGACCAAAAACGAAGAAGAGCAGCCGCGGCGACATAAATCGAAGACGTTAGTGAAAGGCACGGCCTCGTTCGATGAGAGAGTGAGAAAAGATTTCTGCACCGGGTTCAGGAAACGGAAGAACGCGAGAAGGAAAGTCGCGGCGAAGCAGTTCGAGGATAAGATGAAGGAGGAGAGGAGGGAGTCGAAGATGAAGAAACGAATGGCGTTTCGTGAGGCGTTAGGGTTAGATCGGGAAGACGATGATGCAGGCGATGACGATGGTGATGATGGGAAGAATAGTTTGATCGAGAAGAAGGAGCGGCGCGTGTATCGAAGCGGCGTTCAGGTATGCATCGAAGAAATGTGAGGACCTCTCTCTCTCTCTCATATGCACGCGCGTATGTACATATACATATATTGATAATACAGTTAGCCGTTCTTAATTTTAAACTTTGTACGTTGCATAAGAATAGATTCGTAGTTCGAACCTTTCATCGTTTATCATTAAAACGGTCTCAATTTAATTAATTAGGTGAAATCCAAAACCGCTAGCGTCATAAAAAATTAATAATTAGCGTTTTATGTACGCGCAGACGAGTAAGCGCTTCTTGATATTAAAATGCACTCGCGAAACACTGAGGTCTCGTAATCATCATCATCATCATCATCATCATCACAATCGATCGTTGTTCATCAAAACCAACGCATCGTCATCGTCATCATTGAATACTACTACTGATTCGAACAATAAAGATTCCAATAACGTATCGAAAGAGCGCAATAGACAACGTAAACAGTTACCAAGATTCTACTTTGATAAACTCACGAAAACGAACGAAGAAATGGAACTCACGAAAGAGGAGAGTAAACACGCTTTGAAGAGTTTACGATTGAAAATCGGCGATTTAGTCGAAGTCTGTGATGGACGAGGGTTGTTAAGGAAAGCGAAGATGATCGAGGTGAGTTCGCGAGGTATAGCGAGCTTTGAATGTTCGGACGACGACGACGACGACGATGATAGTATGAGTGAGGTTCCTTTTCCAGGCATAATAAAATGGGATTGCGTGGTCGCCTGTGCTGGGATCAAAGGCGGGAGATCGGATTGGTTAGTCGAGAAGCTCGCCGAGTTGAACTGTCGAGCGCTCGTACCGTTGTTAACGAAGCGTTCTTCGAACATTGGATCCGCGAGCGCGAATGCGAATAGGAGACAGGTAAGAGGAAGAGGAGGAGCAGAGGATGATGGCGACGAAGAATCGGAAACTGGGAAAGAGAGTAGATGGAATAGAGTAGCTTTAGCTGCCTCGAAGCAATCTTTGAGAGCACACGTTTTTAACATCGAGAAGCCCGTCGCTTCGGTGAAAGATTTGGTTTCGTCACAGTATTGGAAGAATGCGAGGTTTAGATACGTCGCCGCAATGGGAGGCGTTGACTTCGCTCAGAAACTTTTAGAGGCTAAACGTGATGTCGAGCAACGAAATGATGATGACTCTGACGTCTCATATTATGGTCTAATTGTAATAGGCCCTGAAGGCGATTTCGATGATGAGGAAATGGAAGTATTATTAAGACAGTGCTCGGCAATTTCTTTAGGTGATTTACGGCTTCGAACTGAAACTGCAGCGATTGCTGCAATGGCTACGGCGCAAATAATCACGAATAGTTAGAGAGTTAGAGTTTTAATTTTTTATTTATATTTAGATATTTAGAAAGCTACAACGTATGATTATTTATTTTCTTATTATTCTGCCTTTATTGCTCGATAAATATGTCGCACGAACAAGGCCGATGCGCGGAACCCGATGTTACCTAACATCAAGAAGAATCCGTAACAAATAATAGACATGTACCCAAAAAAGAAACTGGTTTGCATGAATCCGCTCATATCCGACCTCGCTTCGTAATAATAGAAGCAGTATCCAAGAATGAAAATACCAGTACTACCACCGCAAAATACTGAGCGCCACCACCAAGCATGGTCCTCGGCGGCCAACTGAAAGTACGTCAACGCGACGCAAATGAACGCGGTGACGATTATTAAGATGATAAACACGATAAACAATATCGAATAAATCGTGTACACTTTGTGTCCCCAAACCGACGCAAATATGTAGTACAACTCGATGTAAATCGCCGAAAACGGCAGAAATCCAGCCATCATCATTTGCGGAACTGTTTCTCTAAACCATGGCAACTTTGGAATCTCTCTCGGATATTTCGTAGTTCTGCAAGGCGCGTTGAATTCAGACTTCGAATTTTTACCAGCAATTCCACCGAGAACGGTCAACGGGAACGTGACCAACGCCCAAATGACGACAATGATACAAATTGTTCCAAACGGCAGAGCAGCTGTGGACCTATAAGCGATGGCAACGGTGTTGAGAAACGAAAACATCAAAAACATTGGACCGCAGAACATGCACCCAGTTAGTGAAACGTTTCGAACCCATTTCTCGCCTCCCATTTGTCTGTACATGTTCGAAGCGACATATCCAGAAATCCCAGATGTTAACGCGTATAAGACGATAGTTGCAGTGAGCAAAGCGCCTCTGTTATACGGGTAAAACACGCCAATTAAAGCGAGCGCGAAAACGAACAAAACCATAAAGAGCAATTGCGTTCCAGTACCGATAACAGCGCAAAACAAATTCGCATGTCTTGGAAAACGAAACACGTCGCCATGGATATACTTCCACCCCGTTTCCTCTTGTTCTTCCCCGGTCTCGTCGTCGTGCGCGTATTTAATAAAATCGTTCTTCAACACTCTCATCAAAATCGTGGCCAAAAACCCAGTTAATAACAAAACCGTCACGCACGAATTGATAATGCTAAACCAATGAATTTCAAGATGTTGCGGTAAGAACGAATACCTCGAATACTTCTCCATCCTTCGATCGAACGGAATCCTGGTCTCTTTCCATTTCACTGAATAAGAAAACTCCACGGCGACTTCGTCCCCGTCCGTTATGTCAACCGTCCTCAACGGATCCGTCGACACATTAATCTCAATAATTTGATTCCCATTATACGAAATATCAAAATGTACGTGCGTGAACAAATAATACCTCAACTCAGGTCCTCCTTGATGTCTCAAAATCTTCTCGATTTTCCCGATGAACCCCCAAATCGGTAAATCGTCGTAATACATTTGAAAATAATAATCATCCTTAACCGCTTTCCTGAACTTTTTCAAATCTTTCTGCGACAAAGTTTTCTTACACAGGCTCTCGTTATCTCTATCGACCCTGAAACTGACGTCGTACGGCGTGCTGACCATTCTGTCCCCTTCCAAGACCTCGCCGAGGTCTTCGGACTTATATCCAATTTGGTCCCCAGCCGGTAAACAGAACGGTAAATCAAAGTGTTGATACGTCTCGCTCGGGTTATGGAACGGACCGATCTTATTCGCGTATAACTGAACTTTCTCGTGTACTTTGTATTGATGCGTTTTTGCGTCCAATAAACGTCTCTTATTACTGTTCTCTCTCACAAATGCGTGATCTGAGCTTCGCACGTAAGGAGATGTTGATTCTTCGCCTCGTTCGGATAAAGCGAAAGCGATGTAGAAAAAAGAGATCATCGATAGGAGGAACGTGATCGAGATCGTATTCTTCTTTAAGTGATATTTTTTGAA
>Ga0115001_10003476_pt1 | contig 11751 bp, 9 predicted proteins | sample ArcticOcean_MG_C_12_FD_89869 | JGI IMG/M metagenome (GOLD analysis project Ga0115001, IMG submission 89869) | Marine microbial communities from western Arctic Ocean - ArcticOcean_MG_CB8_130 | ecosystem: Environmental > Aquatic > Marine > Oceanic | place: Arctic Ocean: Canada Basin | collected... | reverse complement strand
TGGGTATGGCAAGTATTTGAAGATGACTGCCCATCGTGGGTTAAAGAAATGAAATATTCGTTTCCTTGGCTAAAGCATAGTTCGGTAACAGTTAATAAAATTATGCCCGGCAGATTTATTGCTCCACACTATGATACTTTATACAAGATAACACAAAAAGTAAAGAATGAAAATATTGATGTAGAAGGTATGAAAACATATAGAATTAATTTATTTTTACAAGATAGATTAATGGGTCATTATTTTGAAATGGAAGACAAAACTTGGTTGGATTATAAACGAGGTGACTATACTATTATAGAGCCTAACAAAACACACTTAGTAGCAAACCTTGGATATCAACAACGGTTTACTATGCAAATTACAGGATATGCAAACGCAGAGGACATACAATGAAAATTTTTATTACAGGCGCAGATGGCTTTATTGGTAAGGCAATGGTTGAAAGACTTAATGATCAACACGAGTTAGAATTTCTAAACGAAGATTTAAGAGATCATGCTAAAGTAGGAGTACAAATTAAATCGTTTGATCCTGAGATTATTGTGCATTTAGCCGCCAGAACAGAAGTACAAGATAGTTTTTACGAGCAAATTACATTTAGTGAAGTAAACTATGTTGGTACTGTAAACTTAATTGAAATTGCCGCCACACTACCTAACTTGAAAAACTTTGTGTTTGCAAGTACAATGGAAGTATACGGATGGCAACCAATCAGTGACATTATCAGAGACGGCAAAGAAGAAGGCATTATTGCATTTAATGAAAGCACACCGCCAAATCCAAATGCCCCGTATGCCGTTGCAAAATATGGCTGTGAAAAGTATTTAGAATATGCACACAGAAGTTATGGATTACCGTTTACTGCTATTAGGCAAACTAATGCATACGGTAGAAAAGATAACGACTTCTTTGTAACAGAACAAATTATAACACAAATGATTAAAAATCCAGATGAGATTAATTTAGGATATGGCGAACCATACAGAAACTTTATTTACATTGATGACTTACTTGATGCTTGGCAACAAGTTATTGAAAATCCAGATAAGTGTCAGGGAGAGATATTTTGTATAGGACCCGACAATGCTATTAAAATTAAAGACTATGTTAAAATTATTGCTGAAAAATTAGACTGGAAAGGTACTGTTAATTGGGATACCAAACCACCAAGACCAGGTGAGATATATCTACTAAATAGTAGTAACCATAAAATTACTTCCAGATTAGGATGGTTTCCTAAAGTTAGTCTAAGCGAAGGATTAGACAAAACTATTGCAAACTGGAAAGATATACTTGAAAATGACTTACCTCATAATAAGGATAAGAGATTTTCTAAAGGAAAATAATGTATAAAGTAAGTTTGATTAATCCAAACTTTCAGACAGGACCAGAACATTTAAACAGTTATTATCTACCATACACTATTGGTGCATTATGGGGATATTTGTCCAGTGATGAAAGGATTGCAAAGAATTTTGAAATAAATAATTGGGTATTCAAACGAGCAGATATTGCCGAAACAGTAGAACAATGCAAAGGTGCCGATGTTGCATTAATGAGTTTGTACATTTGGAACAAAAACTACTGTTATAAACTTGCACAAGAACTTAAAAAAGCAAATCCAGATATAATTATTATTGCAGGCGGCCCAGAAATAGAATGGCGAGACCGCGACTATCATACAAAACATCCTGAAATAGACAGCATCTGTATCAATGAAGGCGAACAAGCAATTAAGCATGTATTCAACTGCATTTTAGATAACAACGAAATTCCACAACGTAATCATTTTGAACGATTAACAGACCTCAATATAGAAAGTCCTTATTTGTTAGGATTGTTTGATCATTTTATTACAGACTTTCCAGACATCGAATGGGTACCTACTTTAGAAACAGACAGAGGATGCCCGTACCAGTGTACGTTTTGTGACTGGGGAAGTGCAACAGCAAGCCAAATGTATAAATTTAATATGGAAAGAATACAGGCTGACATCAATTGGTTTGCAGATAACGGCTTACCATATGTATCAATGACTAACAGTAACTTTGGCATATATAAAGAAAGAGATTTAGACATTGCAGAAATGTTGTGCGAGACTAATAGACGTACAGGACACCCAAGTGGACTAAGTGTTAGTTTTGCAAAAAATAGTAATAGTACTGTAGTTGAAATTGTTAAAAAGTTAACATCTCATAACATACAATCAGGACTATACATTAGTTTACAAAGTACTTCAACTAAAGTATTAGAAAATATTAAACGTAAAAACTTAAAAATTAATAAAATAGGCGACTTAAACGCTCTTGCTAAAGAAAATAGTATGCCATTGCTAACAGACCTAATTTTAGGAATGCCCGGAGAAACTCCGCAATCATGGATTAAGAACATTGAAAATGTATTTAAAAATGATATTACAAATATGGATGTGTATTACTTACAACTATTAGTTAATGCGCCAATGAACGTAGATCAAAAAGAAGAATTTACACTTGAAACATTTGGTGCATATGATTATTTTTATGAAACAAACGTAGAAACAATACAAAAAGAAATAGAAGCCGGTGTAGCAGAATCTATACAAGTAATTAAAAGTAGTAATACTATGAATCATGACGAATTGTTAGATGCAAGTATTTTTAGTTGGTTTGTTTTAGGCACACATTGTTTAGGACTCTCTCATTTACTTGCACATTATTTGCATAACACTAACGGTATTAAGTATACAGATTTTTATTTAGGCTTAATGGAATATTTAAAAAAGAATGATGCAGATTTTAGTAACTGGATTGCTGAATATAAACACGCACATGCCACATGGTATGAACTTGGATATACTACAGATACAATAGGCGGTATCAAAAGTATTGGTTGGCAAGTTATTTTTAGTTTAATGCCTATATTACAAAAAAATAATAAAGTAAATTTATATATTGATCATGTATCTAAATTTGCAAAAGAAAAATACAAAGTGAACGACAATTTATTACACGATTACTGTAATATAACACAAACATATATTAAGCAATTTGGCAAGTATTTACATAGCCCTATTGATTACACATTAACATCCGATTTACTTGATGCCCCATCAATTACTATTGAAGATCGATACAACCATTTTCCTGAAACAGCCGAACTACATTTAGATTATATCTTTTACGGTAGACGCAGAAGTTGGGCCATGAATAGGATTAGGAAACATGTTTAAAGTTAGTTTAATTAATCCAAACTTTCAAACAGGCCCTGCACATTTAAATAGTTACTACTTACCATATACTGCCGGTACGTTATGGTCATACTCTGTTGCAGATCCTGTTATAGCAGAAAACTTTGAAGTAAACAATTGGATATTTAAACGTGATCCAATTGATCAAGCAGTTATTGATTGTAAAGGAAGTGACATTGCGTTACTAAGCATATACATTTGGAATCAAAAGTACACTTATGCACTTGCAAAAAAACTAAAAGAAACTTACCCAGACATAAAAATAATTATTGGCGGCCCTCAACTTGAATGGCGCGATGATGAATATTTTGACAAGTATCCATTTATAGATAGTATGGTTATAGGTGAAGGCGAATTAGCATTAAAGTTTTTACTTGAAACATATTTGGCAGGAGAAGATTTACCGCAACGTAACCAATTTGATCGAATGAAAGATCTCGATCTACCAAGTCCGTATTTAACTGGATTATTTGATTCGTTAATGGATGCAAACCCAGACGTTGAATGGGTACCTACATTAGAATCAGACAGAGGGTGTCCTTATGCATGTACTTTTTGTGATTGGGGAAGTGCAACAGCAAGTAAAATGCATAAATTTTATACCGAACGTATTATTGCAGAGATTGATTGGTTTGTTGAAAAAAAACTTACTTATATCAACTTAACTAATAGTAACTTTGGCATATATAAAGAAAGAGATTTCTTCATTGCAGAAACAATTGCAAAAAATACTATTGAAAAAGGTTTCCCAAAAGCATTAACAGTAAGTTATGCAAAAAATAACAATGCATTGGTATTAGATATTGTTAAGTTGTTTATGGATGCACAAATACAAACAGGCGTTACTATCAGTCTACAAACAGCAAGTGTTGTTGTTTTAGAAAATATTAAACGTACTAACATGAAAATTAATAAGGTTGAAGACATTGCCAAAATTGCAAGAGCAAAAAACTTACCTATTAGTACTGAATTAATTTTAGGCCTACCTGGAGAAACATATGAGTCATGGAACGAAACATTAGAAATTGTCTTACAAGCAAAAATAGTTACTATGGATATATTTTATCTACAACTATTAATTAATGCACCAATGTACATCACAGACATGGACAAATATAAGTTAGAGACTTTCCATGCGTATGATTATTTTTATGATTTTAACGTAGTAAGAATACAAGAAGAAATTAAAGAAGGCATTGCAGAAAGTATTGAAGTTATTAAAAGTACAAGTTCAATGAATAACAGTGAGTTATTAAGAACATCAATATTTAGTTGGTTTCTAATTGGTGCTCATAGTTTAGGGTTGGCTATACTGTTAGCAGATTACATATACAAAACAGGTGTAAACTATACTACATTTTATAACAAGTTATTAGATTACTTGCTGGCCAACAACAAGCAAATTAAATCATGGGCCGACGAATATATAGAGTTACATCATAGATGGTATAAGTTAGGCTACATTGATAGATCAATTGGAAAAATGCCTAACATTGGATATGGCACAATTAACACATTGGTGCCCTTGGTTCAAGCAACAGACAGCATGGACGAGTTCCTTAACGACATTTCTAATTTTGCAAAAGAAGAATATAATGTACCGACACCAGTACTAACAGACTATAAAAATTTAACAAACTTATATATAAAACAATACGGCAAGTATGTGACAGAACCAATTACATACACACTAACATCAAATATACTTGGTAAAGTCAATAGCAACCAAGTAGTTATTGAGGACCGTTACAACCATTTTCCAGAATCATTGGAAGACCACATGGAGTATCAATTCCTGTCAATTAAAAAGTCCTGGGGACTGAATAAAATTATTGTTGACAAATAGTTAAAACCTGCTATACTATATAAAAATATAGGAGTAGACAGTGGAATCATACCATTTAGCATTTATGCTGTTCATAGTAATAAATTCGTTTTTTTCGTTTAAAGCAGGTGAAAAAGCCGGAAAATTTATTGGTATGATAAGTATTACTCAGTTTTTTAAGGAAAAACATGTCCTTAAAGATAAAAATAAGATAGAGGGGTTTAAAGACTGGCCAGCTTCTGTACAAATAATGTATGTAACACCAGACCCTGACTTATTCGACTAACTGAGAGAAACACACATATGGCAAAGCGAAAAGCAAAAAACGTTTATTTTACCCCAGAACCTGATTGGATAAAAATAAAATCCATTACAGATACTGCACTTCGGGAAAAAGCATATCAGGATGTTCAGTACTTTGTACGAACAGAAGTAGCAGATAAAAAGAAAATACAAATATGTCGAGACTGGATTAAAACTAATTCAGGATGGTCCAGTGACGAAATTAATACAATACTTAAATGTCCAGATTGGGCCTTTGGCGCCACAGCATCAGTTTTCTTTATTTTTAAAAAAGTAGGATATATTCCTCAAAGTACATTAGACCATGTTGAAAAAAGAAAATTTGAATGGATAAGCCAAGGCGAAAAAGTTATTGTTGAAAAAGCCGCCAAAGCCGAAAAGGCACCCAAGAAAGTTATTAGTATACAAGAACGTATGAAAGAACAGGTAACAGATTTATGCGGCGATTTTGAATACTTCTTGGATCAACTTGTTGAAAGAAAAACAGCAATTAAAGATTTTGATCCTTACAAAGCAATGCAGATACATATTCCAGAAATTAAAGGACCACATGCTAAGATTATTAAAAACGAGTTTGACATGGGATACAACGAAGCAAAGGAAGTACTTGCATGGGAAGACGAAGATCTTAAAGAAGCATACAGTAATTTTGATATTAAGATGCGTAAAGCCTTTGTACAGTATTACGAGCTAATTAATACTGCTTGTGACACTATTATACAAACAAAAGCAACTACACGCAAAGCTCGTGCGCCTAAGGCACGGTCTAAAGAGAAGATAGTGTCTAAACTAAAGTGCCAAATAAACGACAGTACATTAGGCATAGCAAGTGTTCCGTTATCTGATGTAGTATATGCAAATGAAGTTTGGGTATATAATACTAAGACTCGTAAAATAGGTGTGTATAAAGCAACTAATATTGACCCAAAGAATTTACAAAGACACGGTACCGGTATTATGGTTAAAGGTACAACACTTGTAGATTTTAATGAAAAAGAAAGTGTACAAAAAACACTAAGAAAGCCACCAGAGCAAATTAAGGACTTTGTAAATACTGGAAAACTTAAATGTAAAAAATCGTTTGAAACAATTAAAACTACTGCTACTAAGATGAATGGTAGATTTAATGATAATACGATTATACTTCAAACTTTCTAATTAGAAAGTATGTTTTCTGATAAATAGTAGTATGCCAAAAGACCAAATAGGATATACCAGTAGAGAAGATCTCATTCGAGAGATACAAATACGTCTTGCAGACGGAATAGTTGATGTCGAACTTGATCGCGAACATTACGATGTTGCAATAGATAAGTCACTTGCCTTATACAGGCAACTTAGTGAAGGTAGTGTCGAAGAGAGTTTACTTTTTGTAAACACTAAAGAAGGCGTTACCGAGTATACATTACCAACAGAAGTGCAAGAAGTTAGGCGTATATACCGTAGAGGTATAGGTACAAACAGCGGAGGCGGAACAAACTTTGATCCGTTTGATGTAGCATTTAATAATATGTATATGTTACAGGCTGGCCAAATGGGCGGACTTGCAACATTTGATGCGTTTGCACAATACAAAGAAACTATTGGACGTATTTTTGGTAGTGAATATAATTTCTTATGGAACAGGAACACAAAAGTTCTTAAGATTTTAAGAAATATTAGACATGAAGAAGAAATTGCAGTAGGTATATATAACTTTATACCCGAAAATGTGTTATTAACAGACGTATTAGCCAGCAACTGGTTAAGTTCATACGCATTAGCAATGAGTAAACTGATGTTAGGTGAAGCAAGAAGCAAATATACTTCAGGCTTACCTGGAGCCGGCGGTGCAGTAACACAAAACGGCGAACAACTCAAAGCAGAAGGTCAACAAGAACTGTTAAACCTTAAAGAATCATTACATAACATGGAAGAAGGTAATATGCCTTTAGGATTTGTGATAGGATAATATGATTATAGGACTTGTAGGATTTATTGGCTCTGGCAAAAACACAGTAGCCAGTGAGTTTGTATCTCGAGGATGTACACAAGATAGTTTTGCCGCACCACTTAAGGATATGTGTTCTAACATATTTGGCTGGGACAGAAAATTACTCGAAGGCGATACTACAGAAGGCAGAGAATTCAGAGAAACACCAGATATGTTCTGGACTAAGAAATTAGGCGTACCTCATTTTACCCCAAGACTTGCATTACAGTTAATGGGCACCGAAGTAATGCGTGAGCATTTTAATACTGATATATGGTTAAACAGTTTAGAGTACAGACTACTTAAACAACATAAAGAAGATCCTTGTGTAGTTATTAGTGATGCACGTTTTAGAAATGAATTAGATCTAATTAAAAGAATGGGCGGAGTACTTATTTGGGTACAACGTGGCGAATTACCTGTATGGTTTGAAACTGCCAGCAATGCCCATGATAATGTTATTAACAGAAAGATAATGACTACAAAGTACAAAGATGTACATGAAAGCGAATGGAACTGGGCAGGTTATCCAGTAGACTATATTATTAGCAATAACGGTACATTTGAAGAACTCCAAGATCAAGTAGCAGACATTAGAGATTGGAAAACTGGCGAATTCAAAAGCACTCTTAGAATAGTATAATACCACCTAATACCTATCAAACTCCTATAAAACCACATAATTTAAGTATTTAGATAAATACTTGCATACAATTAGTATCTAATATATTAGGAGAAACATATGGCAACTTTAGTCAGCCCAGGTGTAAGTGTAAGTGTAACAGACGAAAGTTTTTACGCCGCCGCTGGAGCCGGAACAGTACCTTTGATCGTTATTGCAACAGGACAAGATAAAACCGGACCAGACGGAGTAACAACCGCTTCATACACAACAAGTACAACCGCAGGAAAATTATATCAAATTACAAGCCAAAGAGAGTTATTACAAACTTATGGTAACCCAAGTTTTCAAACTTCGGGTGCAACTGCTTTGCATGGTGATGAAAGAAACGAATACGGTTTAATGGCCGCATACAGTTTCTTAGGAATAGCCAACAGAGCATACGTTCTAAGAGCAGACGTCAACTTAGACGAACTTGAAGCAAGTTCAACTGCACCAACTTCAGCCGTTACTAACGGATCATACTGGGTTGATACAGCAAATAGTTCTTGGGGTCTTTACAGGCATTCAGGAACTGCATGGGCACAGGTAACAGTTAAGACACCTACTTCAGCAGACATTGACTCATCCGGTGACCCTAAAAATGCTTACGGTATTAACGGCGACATCGCTGTAACATACTTTACAAGTACAGGCGCAACTGCAACAACCATTCAATTCTGGGAAAAACTTTCCGGTGATTGGAAACAAATTGGTTCTTCAGGTTGGTCATCAGCTATTTCAGGTTCAGCCGGCGACATGCAATGGAAGTCCCATTTAGCAATACCTACTGTCAAAGGCGGTGGTGGAGCTCTTACAGCCGGTGACATCCATATTAGAACAACATCCGCTAATAAAGGATCATCAGTAGTAATTAAATCATACAACACAACTACCTCACAGTGGGTTACAGGAAGTTTAGTATTAGACGGGCTTTCAAGTTCAGTTTATACAAACACTTACAAAACTCCAGCCGCAGGCGACCTTTGGGGTGACGTTGATAGTGAAAATAATATTGCTACAGTTAACATTACTAAGCACACAGGTTTATCGACATTAACAGTTGCATCAAGTACAGCATTAACAGATACAGAAACATTGATTTCTGGACACGCAGGTAAAGTATCACTTAACCTTTACGTTAATGATGGATCAGCAATTCCTGTAACACTAACAACAGATAGCGATTCAGATGGAAATGCAAGTGTTGATGATATAGTAACAGACATCAATAATGCTATTTCAACTGCATCTGCAACTAACATTGTTGCAAGTAACGTTTCAGGTAAAATTACATTCGTTGTAAGCGATGGTAAAGATCTTAAAGTTTCCGCAGGTAACGTATCCGGATATGCTCCAGCTCAAATAAACGTAACAGCAGGTACATATAGTAACTTTGCTGATCTTGTTTATTCAGCAAGTGCAACAGCAGTAACTGGAACAGCAGTTAATAACAAACTATGGTTTGATAACAACGTAGCCAACACCAACATTGATATGTTATATCAAAATGCTGGTACATGGGCAACATACACAGGTGACGTACAGTTTGCCGCTTCAGCTCCAACACTACAAAGCGACTTAGGTTCTTTGGCAACTGGTGATATTTGGATTGACAGCAGTGACTTAGAAAACTTCCCTGTAATTTATAAAAGATCAGCCGCAAGTGCGTGGGTATTAGTAGATAATACAGACCAGGTTACTTCAGATGGTATTATCTTTGAAGACTTTAGATCAACCAGTACAGCAAGTTTTATAACAACCGCACAAGGCCTTCCAAATGCCGCACTATACCCAAGTGGTACATTAGCATGGAACAAAATGGCTTCAGTTGGTAACGTTAAAAGATACAGTTCAACTGACAGCTTATGGTTTGATTACTCAGGTAATAAAAACAATGGCTCACCTTACATGATGCGTAAAGCACAACGTCAAGCAGTTGTAACTAAGTTGCAATCAGCAGTAGCAAGTAATGTAGACATTAGAAACGAAACTAACCGTTTCAATCTAATTGCATGTCCTGGCTATCCTGAACTTGCAGACGAGATGATCAGTTTAGGTACTGAAAGAAAAGAAACAGCATTCTCAATCATTGACACGCCATTTAGATTGGCCTCTGATGCAACAAGTACTAAAAATTGGGCAACCAATACAGCACTTGCTTCAACCAATGGAGAAGATGGATTAACTTCTACAAGTGCTTATGCAGGTGTTTATTACCCACATGGTATATCAACAAACTTAGACGGTACAAACGTTATGGTTCCAGCGTCACATATGACACTAAGAACTTTTGCGTTTAATGATCAGGTTGCTTTCCCTTGGTTTGCTCCAGCAGGATTCCAAAGAGGATTAGTTAGTAATGCTACAAGTACTGGTTACTTAGATGCAAAAACTGGCGAATTCCAAACAGTTAGTTTAAGCGAAGGACAAAGAGACAGTCTTTACAGCAACAAAATTAACCCAATTGGAAACTTCCCAGGTAGAGGAATTGCAGTATTTGGACAAAAAACTCTTAACCCATCAGCAAGTGCGTTGGACAGAGTTAACGTTGCAAGACTTGTGGTTTACATCAGAGAACAACTTGACGATGCAGTTAAGCCATTCTTGTTTGAACCAAATGACTCAGTAACAAGAGCAAATGCTAAATCCGTAGTTGATAGATTTATAAGTCAGTTAGTATCTCAAAGAGGTGTGTATGACTTTATTACAGTATGTGATACTTCTAACAACACGCCAGCAAGAATTGATGCAAACGAATTGCACATTGACATCGCTATACAGCCTGTTAAAGCAGTTGAGTTTATATACATTCCAATTAGAATCCAGAACACTTTGGGTTCAACAGCATAATTATACGTTAAGTATAACTTTAAAGGGCTCTTAGGAGCCCTTTTTTTGTGGCAAATCTGTTATATAATTAAAACGTGAGTTAATGAAAAACCTACCAAACAGATAAATAAAGTATATAATAAAGTTCATAGGAGAACATGATGGCGGACAATACCCCAACAAAAAATAAATTCGGCGTACCATTAAGTAATGAAGCGGGGACTACAGGTTCCGGTATCTTAATGCCTAAACTGAAATATCGTTTCCGTGTAACTATGCTTAGTTTCGGCGGTGCATCAGAAACTAAAGTACCGACTCAAAATGTTCAGAACGTAGCAAGACCAAAACTATCTGTTGAAGAAGTTATAATTGAAAGTTACAACTCAAGAAGTTACTTACAAGGTAAGCACACTTGGGAACAGATCAACTTAGTAGTTAGAGACGACATTACTAACCAGGTAGCAAAATCAGTTGGTTCACAGGTACAAAGACAACTTAACCATTTCCAACAAACAACTCCAGCCGCAGGCGGAGACTACAAATTTGATATGAGCATTGAAGTTCTTGATGGTTCTACAGCAGAACCTACAGAGAGCTGGTTCCTCGAAGGATGTTTCCTTACTAACGTAGATTACAGTGATTCAGACTACGGTACCAACGAAGCAGTTACAGTTAGTATGCAAATACGTTACGATAACGCAACACATTATCAAGGTGATAACAACCTTAATGGTAGAATTGCTGAAGGACAATTATTTGATCCTACTGCAACTGGCGGTAGCACAGCAGTTAACGTTTAATAAAATAACGGAGAGTCCCGTAAGTGAAAGTTAATAAGTTTGTTGGGCCACATTCCAACCCACGATTTTACGCAAGGGACTTCCGAAATGCCTATAGATTTCGACCGGATGTAAGTCCACCCAGGC
>Ga0115001_10003466_pt1 | contig 11768 bp, 22 predicted proteins | sample ArcticOcean_MG_C_12_FD_89869 | JGI IMG/M metagenome (GOLD analysis project Ga0115001, IMG submission 89869) | Marine microbial communities from western Arctic Ocean - ArcticOcean_MG_CB8_130 | ecosystem: Environmental > Aquatic > Marine > Oceanic | place: Arctic Ocean: Canada Basin | collected... | reverse complement strand
TTTAATCTATACTCTTGTAAACTAGACAGCCTCACCTTAAGTGTTTTAACTTCACTAAAGATAACATTAGAGTCAGGAGGAATAGCAATGATGTCAGGGATACCATTCTTATTAGTCTTGATTAACTTAATAACATAGTAGCCCTCAGACTCGAGTTGCTTTATTCTTTTGGATTGGATTTGTTGCTCAGTCACTCTCCCAAAGTTAATACATCCTTCTTAAAGTGTCGGACCGTGTAGTCTTTCTTCTTTGTAACAGCCTTGTATATGTCTTTCTCTATGCCACCCTTGGCAAAGACCCAATAGACATCGCTCTCGAGCCTGTCCTTGGTTGTCATTCGGTCTCGGCTCTGCCAATAGCTTGTTGCGGAGAAGTCTATGTTGTAATACACGAGGGCCTCAGCCTCCCGTAGAGAGATTCCCTCACGTCCGCTGACTATTTGTAGGGCTATGCTCTTATCAGTCCCGTTAAAGCCCTCTAAATCGGTCACAAGGCAGTCGCCAAAGACTTCCTTCAGCGCCTTAAGCTCTTGCTTAAACTTATAAAAGATTCCTATCTTCTTTCCGGCAAACTTTTCCTTGATAAACTCTGCCTTACTTAGGTCAATCACGGTTGCGTTTCCTGACTCAAACTTTATAGTTCCCGAGAAGAGCTGATGTAGCTTAGTCATTAACTTAACGGGAGTGTCAGCAAGGATTGTTTCTGCAGTGCCCTCTACTACTAAGTCCTTCTTTAGTTTAGACGTTAGTTGGTATACCATGGGGCACATCTTAACCTCGAGCACATGCTCTCGCGTCTCTACTTTAAACCCCGCCTCCTTTTGAGAGTAGTTAATAGTATAGGGACTCATAGCCTTAAGGATATTATCTAACCCATTAGAGTAATCATTAATCATGAGCCCATTTATCTTTCGTTGAGTTACCCGGGCATGGGTATCACAGAATCTATAGAAGTTTTTAAATCCCCGGAAGGGATTGGTTGGTATACCATACACCTGATGATACATCTGACAGAAAGACTCAGGCGTTGGTGTCCCGGACAATAGAATAACCCTTGCTTTTGTTTTTAAAATGAGGGCCTTTACCGCCTTAGCTCTCTTGCTTGGCTTAGGGAAAGCTCCCATGCTATGCGCCTCGTCGCATATAATAACATCCCACCTTACATCAGGTAGCTTATGCAACGACTCGTAGTTTATAACAAACAAACTATATGACGGGCATAGATTGTCGCAGTCATCTGTGATAGAGGAGATAGCTTTCTTCTTAGTGATAAACAAAACATTATCTACACGTAGTTTTTCGCATATGCCTAGACTCGTAAGGGTCTTTCCTGTTCTCACCTCCATTCCTAAGTAAAGGAACTTATGCTTAACCATAATCTCCGTTCCTTGGAGTATGATATCTTCTTGGTACTCTCTAAATTCTACTGACATCTTCGTTAGGTTTGTAGTGGTGAGTGTAGTCTATAAATATCTCAGAGTCCTTAGAGATATTATCCATCGCTATCATTATCAGGTCACCATTTCTTAGCACAAAGAAGTTGGCGTTGTTTTTATCTGAGTGGTTTGTGTATCTCCCGAGGGTGGTTTTAATAATAGAATCAATAGTGCCAAGTCCTATCATCTCATGCTGTAAGATATCCCTCATAGCAAACACACCTAAGCCATCGACTGAAGACTCAGACTTATAGTACATGTTGTTTTGAAACTCTATTACTTCTCCGATTTCAGTCAGTCTTTGCAACTCCTCCCTTGTTAGGTTGAGCTTACTTAACATATCCTCATACCCGTTGTCTTGTTTTTCTATTTTCATTATATAAATATTTTAACTTGTTCCTCTATGTCATGACGAGTACGAATCCTTAACCACTTTCCCGTTGGGTCTCTGCCTACCTCAGGTTGAACGCCCGTCATATACAAGGCGTATGACACTACCCACTTATAGAACCTAGTCCTACTGATATTCATCTTCCCTCCTCTTGCATAGTCTGAGTGCTCAGTTATGAAATCTAGGTATAGGTCTTGCATGGATATCTTTACCCCGATGTCGAGGTATTGATTCTTAGTATCTCCAATGAGACCACACCACTCGATAAAATCATGGCACGTCTCAGCCGATAGCTGACGAACCTTTAGGTTGACGAACTTAGACTTCACTAGTCCTGTGTTTAGAAATCCCTGAAGACATTTAACCATGTAGTTGTCGAAGCTACACCAATCATCGTCGTTCCAATCCGCGAAGAAGTGTTTGCCAAATTCATCTAATGGGGTATGGTTTTTGTTATAGTGCTGATGCAACTCCACCTCCCACTTCCTTCGAGCGAAGGAGTTTCCGCTCCCCTTAATAGCATAGTTGGTAGTGATAGCTATCTTAGGTGACTTGGAGAACGGTATCTTGATAGCGTCCTTGTTCTTCTTCTCAAGGGTGAGACCTTCAGTTACCACACTAAACAATCTCTCGAAGTCGAAGTGCTTTTTGACATCATCGAAACAAAGTACCTGAGTATCCGCTGACACAAGCTGATAAGGGAAAGACTTCTCAAAGGCAAACGCCTTACCATCTATCACCACTAGCTTCTTCATGTGGCTAAGGGCATTCATAAACAATCCCTTCCCCGTGCCTCCCTCCGGATTATCAGATATAACCTCATCGTTTAAGATGACTGCCGGACAATAAGATAAATTCTTATATCCATGCATGAGGAAGCCTATCGTAGACTCCATAGTATCAACCCTACCCCCATCATCTGCACATACACGAGCAATAAATCTCTTGTATACACACGCCTCATAGTCACACTTGTTAAACTTGCGGTCAATCACATGGTCCTTCCATACGTATCCATCAAGGTCTAGGTAGTCAATAGTTTCTAGGGAATCCTTTGTAATCTTTACCGCACAATTTCTATAGTATAGATATGATGCATCCTTACTATCCTCTATGAAATAAATATCTATAGTAGATAGTAGAGATAGGAACTCCTCTCTGAAGAACCTTACGTGGTCAGCAAAGTAATTGTATACAGACACGTCGTCTAACTCTATGAGGTGATTGAGTATGAAGTCTTTAATCTCCTTGTCCGAGGTGTGGTCTATAAGATTGTTAGTCACCTTAACAAAGATGTAATTCTTCCCTCCCTCAGGGCAGTACTTATAGAATCCATTGTCCTCAAGGAACTGCTTGAATAGGAAGTGCTCAATCTTTATTACCCCCTTCTCGCTCTTTATCCAAAAGGTCTGCATGGAGTTCTCCTCCTCAACCCTAGCAAGGACCGCATCTATTGTCTCGCTATCTAGTGGGGTCTCTTCTAACTGATAGCGGATTTCTTTTTTTGACACACCACGTTTCATCTTGGTACGTATCTGAGTTACCTTCTCGTCGTCCTCATAATACTTAGTGCCAAAGTTTTGTTCGTGAGCATACGCTGAATCAATCGTCCTTTGTATCTCGCTTTCAGGAAAGTCCTGAGTGGCATAGTTATTTAAAACATATGAGGCAAGGCTCTTATTAATACCATAGTCATTAAGAGCCATGGCTAAGATGTATGTGTTCTGATTACGTTGGCCCTCTACCATGGGGTACTTCTTATTCCACCACCTGACAAGTATATCTACTATCTTGTTCTCGTCGGTTATAGGTATGGTAGGTGGGTCTCTCCTAGACACTAGCTCTCTGTACTCAGGCTCGTCTATCTTGTCCCATAGCGATGAGTTCTCATTAATGAATAGCATAGGGTCAAAGGACTCGTAGCATACACGTGATAGGTTCTTACAAGACTTATCAAAGTTCTCTGAATCAAAGTGCTTTTGTAGGGCGTTAAAATAATTAACGTGGTTGTCGGGGTCGGGTGGTATCTTAACTAAAACTTTAAGTCCATTACCCGATGGTGATGTGAAGACGCAGTATACATATGGGTCTTTGCTGAAGTTCTCCTTGTGGCTCAGAAGTTCCTTCTTCTTTGAGTACCCGTCGAAGTCTAAACATATCAGTCCACTATGCTCCATTAAGGATGCGTCATTTCTTTTATTAAATATCCCACTAAAACATATAGCCGGGAGTCCCTTCTTTAAATCATTCCTTGCGCTACTATTCTTTTCGGAACGTATAAGCTTTACTAACTCCTTTGTTGTTCCATCCTTTATTCTACCGAGGACCGTGCTTATATCAATATGATATGCCGTCTCTGTTTCTCTGATGTTCCGGAAGATTGTGATAGACTGTGTCATGTTTGTGTTGATTTTGTGTTGAGTAAAGTATTGGGTATCAGTTCACTGCTGATAATGTTAATTTTTATTCCTTGTAGTGGAAAGAATAAAATAAGATGGTAAAGATACTACTACTACTATACAGATTTAATTTTAGCATGGAGATAAAAAGGGGGGCGCATCGACTCACCCCCCCTCTCCATCCACATCTATAGCATTAGAACGGGAGCGTATCCTCGCTCTTCTCTTCCATCTGAACAACCGTTTCTTGTATAGGCTTCGATACCTTAGGAGCAGACGCCATACTAGAGTCAGGCTTCCATGTATCTATCTGAAGGTAGTGCTTACCACCTTCTGATAGTTTGAAGTCCATGTTTACCCACCCCTTATCATTGGCGTGGGTCTTAAGAGTCGCAATAGCTTCCTCTACATTAAAGGATACTTTACATATTACGAAGTCAGGAGCCTTTTCGTTTTTAGGCTTACAAATCATCCCGTCAGGGAACACTTTTTCTTGTTTCGACATGTCGAATTGTTTATAGGTTATGTGTCTAGGACACGTTAAAGAATTTCATTTATATAATATGTATCTATATCTTCTGACGGATTCTTTCCGTAGAATTTACGATACACCTCCACTGCTCTGCGAACCTTGGCCTCACCCCCTTCAATGAATTGGGGTGAGGGTTCAAACACACCGAGAACTCCGGTGGTTTTGCATATGACATAGAAGACTAAGGGCCTACCAAATAGTTCTTGGTATAGGAACGCCTGACTATCATAGTTATATTTCTTTGCACTCCACTTGAAGTTGTGTATGTCAGCCGTAGTCTTTAGGTCTATGACCATGTCGGGGTGGACGATGTCCGCCTTCCCCTTCCACATCTCACCGGCTATCTCTTTCACTGCCGGTAATTCATACACACACTTCTCGTTTCTTATGTCCTCATGTAAAGTAAAGTTAGATAACATCTTCTCTACTAGACCTTGGACCTCGTGCTTTTCTTTCTCGAGCAACGCGAATCCTAACCCTGCTTCGGCACAGAACTCTTTGTATGCTTTTGAATTTCGAGAGGCGACATCCACGAACACAGTATGTATCGCTTTCTCCGGCTCTAAAATAAGCTGATGAAAATACCTACCCTTAGCGAAGGCAGAGTTGTCAGGCTCTCTCTTCTTAAAGCTACTCGGGTCCTTGAGTAGAGAGCCTATGTTTGAATTGGAAAGATATTGCTGACCAAATTCCCCATAGTATTGCTCGTCATCTTTTAGTTTTTCTATTACATCTATCATGACTTATCTACATTTTTTTTAAGGGCCTTCTTAATGGTAGGCGTTATGTTATATTTAGTAGCTACCATCTTAGATATTTCCTCAAGACCCTTGGACTTATTCTGAGATATGAACCTGAGTATGTTAACCCAATTCTCATCTCCAACCGTAAGATTCTGCATCTCAATTGTTACGGGTGCTGACTCGGGTAAGTCATCTCCGGCATAGATGTAGTGTCCAAGTCCAAACATGGCTAGGTTCTTCGTCAAGCATCTCATAAGAGTCTTGTTGATGTCGAACATGGTAGCCTTCTCTACACTCTTCTCTCCGTAGCGAGTAGTGTGCTTGTAGGGTGCGTCTAACATAGCTTTGTTAGAGGAGTCCATAACGGGTAGCCACATCTCAAGAGATTCCTTCTTGATGGTTACCCTAGTCATAGTCATATAGCCTAGTGTCGGGTCGTGAAACCAAGGCTTGTCGGTCTGTGGGTCTCGAATTACTTCGTATGTAGCGTCGGGGAAGTTCTTCTTAACTTCTGCCCATGCCCATGCCCATGATAGGTACGTAAGATTGGATTTCTTTTCCACCTTACTATTGACATTGATTGTGCTCAATGTCTCGAATACAGATTTAGTCTGCGCCATGTGTAAAATTATTTATTAGTTGATTAAAATGATTATATTTTCCAAGGGTCTTGTCTCTTCTCCCCCTTAAACTTTTTAGAGTAGCAGGATTGTTCTTGCTATTTATTTCTTTACGTATAGACAACTCAATTAAGTCTAGCCTTAGACGATTGTTAGACAAAGATAATACATACGCTCCATGTTTCCAACCTTTTTCTAGAAAACTTTCTATTTCTTTATGGGTTAGTTTTTGGTAGTATGCCCCACCTCTTGTCACATTAAAGAACTCTATCTCTTTAGTGTGATTGTCTTTGGATACCTTTACTCCGTTAGCTATTCTTGCCTCGTAACCTTTTCCGTTTACGTTTCCGGCAAAGTTATCATCCACTGCTTGTTGAAAGACATCCTCTAAGCTATACATGATTAGTTCTTTTTTAACTTAACCAATAGCTTGTTGTAGTCTCTGTCATATTCAAGACGCTTTTCTATCTCTCCTATACCATGTAGCACATTGGAGTGGGCAACCTTATACCCTCTCTCCTTCATGTACTCTTGTATATATACTACTCGCATCGGTCTTTCGAAACAAGCAAAGTATAGGAGGTATCGTGCGTCTACAATATGCCTTCGCTTAGTCTTAGTGAAGAGGTCTTCCTCTGTTATGTTAAACTCTTGCGCGATTGCAGTAGCGTATGAATTAAAGATTTCTGCTTTCATTTTTTTTTAATTTTATTTTTCCGCCATAGATATCTATGATGTCTTTGAATATATTATGCACCTCGTTGGATTTGTAAACCCTTATCGTGGGTGCTCGTGATGATAGTCTCTCACGATTTACCCTATGTTTTTCATAGTGGTAGGCATCATCAAGATGCTTGTCTTCCTCGTTTGTTTTTCGGAGGAGCATTTGTTTTGTCTTGCTCATTTGAATTAATTTAATTTGTGAGTTCACTCGGTGAACTCTGATTGATTATGTAAATATAGTATATCTCAGGTCTAATTCATAGTCTTTACGTCAGTTATTTTTACGTATAAATATCCGTCAATAACGCACGTGTTCTCACTACTAAGGATGCGAGTGGGGTCAGGAGTGTGCCACGTTTCACTATCATTATAGTTCAGTGCGTGTTCGATAAAGCGGATGACAGATATCATACCTAGTGCTTCTCGTTTAGACTTAGAGTCTCCGCTTGTGATAAGTTCTTTAGCGTACTCTCGTCTTTCTTTTAAGATTGATTTAATGTTCGCCATCACGATATGTTTTAATCTGCTTAATAAGTTCGACCACCTCTTTGTACGCTCCATCTATGTCGCAGTCAAGGATGTTAGCCTTTAACTCATCGGAATCAAACATTGCTTGTTGAAAGACATCCTCTATATCTATTGTCATAAGCACCTCGCGTATTACCGGCATCAACCAATCCCACGACGAGCCGTATAAGAAACACGATTCGTGTATGTGTTCGTAGCCTACATCTTTGTTCTCGTCTATTAAATAGAACTCATTGTGAGGGTCTTGTTTCAGGCCCATGAATAGGGCGATTAGTTTGTTGTCTTTATCGTTCATTATATTCCATTTTAATTCACTTTTAGTTATGCTATTAGGTGAGTTTGTTCACTTATTTTCAATTGCTTTAAGCCTCTCATCTAAAGACTCAATCATCTTTAATAGATTTCCTATGGCCTCATGTTGGCCCGTCAGCACCGTTGTTATTGCTTTGAGTTGTTTATTGTTCATAGTCAAATTGTATTTCGTAACCCTCTCGTATGGCTACCCTTGTTAAACTCTTCTTGTCTGCGCTCGTGATACCCAAGAACTCAGCCATCTCTCGTTGTGTTTCAAAGTAGGTAGACCTACTTATGGAACTTATTCTGTGTTTATACTTCATCATATAGCCCGTATTTATCTATGTATTCTCCTATCGTTCGTCTTAGTTTACCTACCTTGAGTTCATACATGTTTACTCTTTCTGAGTAAGCAAGGATAGTTGCTTGTAGTTCTTTGATTTTTTCATCCTTGTCTACTCGTTCTCTGTTTCTAGCTCGTTCTTGTAGTCCCATCGTTATATAGTTTTATTGTGTTGATTTATAAATTCTACTGCTTTGTCGTACTCTCTTTGTATATCAAAGTAAACACTTGTCCATGCGACATCCCCCACCTCCAACTTCTCTATCTTCTCAACTACGGGCATCAACCAATCCCATGATGTGTGAAATTGCATAGGTGCGATGTCATCGACAAGCCATCCCTTTAATGAGTAGGGCATCGGCTTTCTGCATTTATTACCGAACACCCTATATCCCATAAATTCTGCTATTAGTTTATTGTCTTTCATGTTGTTTAGTTTAAGTATTCGTCTAATATAATCTGCTCTGCTTGTCCTTCTATGTATGCATCAGACATCCCCTCATCGGTATTGTCTACCCAATAACCCTCTTGAGTTACATCGGTTAGAAAACCTTGGATGATGTCGTTGTGGTATATGACAGACGCGATGTGTTCTATCTCATCCGTTGAACCTATGTTATCGAATGGCATCTCCTGATAGGGTTGTGTTAGACGTATCCTTTCCCACGTTCTAGCCGTGTGCACAAGGATGATGTTATAAATTTCTTGATTCATGATGTTATATTAATTCAAGTTTGTTTAATAATTCTTGTGTCTTCTTGTTTACCATAGGTCTTAAGTAAGCCTCAACGAGCATTTCGTGTAGCATACTATTTAGTCTGTCAGGTCTAACATAACCGAAGACCACAGCATCTTCGCTTCGGCTTTCTCGCATAACATACGACATCGCTGTAAGGTATGTACTATCTAGCTTGGTAAGCGCCTCCGTAAACTCGTCCACAACTTTTTGCAGTTCTTTCTCTGCCTTGTTTTCAAGGGCTTCTTGTACTTGGTTTGTATCTTTCATAATTTCTTCAGGTTTTTAATTTGAGGATATGTGGAGTGGTCACCGCCCCTATCCCAAGAGTCGGATAGAAGATTCATCTCTGCCTGACCTACTATGTTCCACCCATTTTGGGTTAGGATTGCGTGTGCTTGTCTTAAAAAGGAATCGTATGAGTAGTCAACGTTAAAGTATTTACGTTGGCTAGGCTCTCCTATCTGAACAGGTCTCTTGTCAGTTAGGCTTATTCTGTTTCCGTGGTGGTGGTATTTTACCTCTATCAGTCGATAGGTTGTAAGCTTTTTCATATTGAATTAGATTATGAGTTCACTCGGTGAACTCGATTAGTTGTAAGCGGCACAGTTATTTATCGTGTCAGAGTTTCCGTAGAAGTTAGCTGACTTGGTTGCGGTGCATGATGCCAAGCACGTGATTAAATAAATAGCTACTATCCAAATCACAATAGTTGTAATAGCGTAGCTTGTGGATGATGTATTCTGTCTCATTATTAATGTATAATTTCTGTTAGTATTGCTCCGTGTTTTTTTGCGTAAGATTTAAATCCCTCTATGAGAGAGTCGTACAAGGTCTCGTCAGTTAGCACGGCTATAATTTCTGTGTGACATTTGTACTCAAGATATACCGACACCTTGCCCTCGACAAGGCCCTCACTCATGACTCCTTAGGCTCTAAGTATAAATGTTTTAGAGTATGTATGTCGTCTGTAAACTCTTTGTAAAGGACATCCTGACCTCTACCCTCCTCACCTTCGTCTCTTAGTACGCTGACCACTTGGTCGAGCCAATATGCCTCAAACTTATATCTTTTGGTATGATACCTAGCTATTAGCACTTCTTCTGCTAACTTCTCGCGCGTCCAATCGGACGTTGCAAGGTCCGTAATCATGTTCTGTCTAATTTTCATCCTCTTCGTCTTTAAGGATGACTCTTGTAGCATCTAGTAGACCGTAAAGTTTGTCGCCAAAGTCTACATCTAATTCATTCTCGTCGTACTCTATCGTACCCTCTAGCGTTTGGATTAATACATTCCATAACCTTTGGTAGTCGTACTCCCTTTTGGGATTTTTATTTAACTCCATCTTGATTTAATTTGTGAGTTCACTCGGTGAACTCGGTTAGTACACGTAGAGGAGTCGAACCTCATTGTTTATTCTCTATGCGTAAAGAGTAACAATCCATTCAAGAATCACCTTGAATTACGTGTATATTGATAGTATAAAGATAGTCTATTTAAGGTCTAATAACTAGTGCCGTAGCAAATTTCGCATTCAACTTCTTCGTTGTCATCGTTGTAGGCCATGAATCCATCTTCAAAGTATTCCTTACACCCATTGCACTGCTCTCGGTCAAAGTTGTGGTCTATGGTCACCCCGACTTCCTTAGCTATCTCGTCTAGGTAGCTATCTTGCCAACCAATGAACCCTAAGGTTACATCCCTCTGTTCATCCTCGCTTAGGGTGGGCATGAAGTATTTTTGAATGAAGTCGTGACGTGTCATAGTCGGTGGTTTGGTGTACTCATCCACCATCTTGCATATGTCCTCGTATATCTTATGCTTGTTGCCCTTGAGACCGAAGTATTTCTTGACGTCAGTAACTTTCCAATGTCTGTGGGGTTTCATGCCCACCTTGCTCCATAGTCCTAAGTCGCGCTTAGATACTACGAGATTCCACATCCCCTTGGATGATGCCTTTCCGTTTACGGATAGGTCTTGCTCTAAGTCTTGTTCAAATTGTGTCATATGTTCTTAATTATTTCTAAATGTCCGTATGCTTCTGCTTCTGAGTATGCCCATATTCTATACCCTTCAATAATAAATAATTTTTTTTCTTGTGTCATTGTTATATTCTTTAATGAAATAAAAAACCGCTACCAAACCTCGCTGATTAACGTATGGAGGTTTTGCCGTAAACACGTAGCGGTTTCATATTATCCTTTGTGGTCTAAGCCTTCTTCAATTCTTGTTTGTTTGTTCAGTGCAAGTTCTTCATTTACCTGACGGATAACCTCGTCAGTTAGCATCTCATCTATTTCCCCTTGCGAACCGATTTCGTAAAGGTCGTCTATCACCTTATTGACTTCTACACTCACGTCTAATGACTTATAGAACTGAACCTCGAATCCATTCTCTGAGATTTGCTCGTCAATATCAACCTCTGTTTCAAAGTCGTTATCTCTTAGCTGAAAGAAGACTGACTCTATCCCTTGCTCGAAAGCAAGTTGAGCAATCCTTAGTTCACGCTCGTTGCGGTGAGCGTTTGGACTTGACTTGAGACTTTGAATCTCGTCTCTGAGACTTTGATTTTCGTCAAGCATTCGAGTCGCTTGGTCTAGTGCTGATTTGACCTCAGCAATGGTCTTAGATAAATCTTCCATTTTATGGATTTTGTGAGTTCACTCGGTGAACTCGGTTAGTAACAGCATGAGAATCGAACTCATCTTGTGTTTCACTTGCGGGAATGACGAAACCGCTCATCTCACTTGGTGACCTTATTCAGGTGGAGGTTAACGCTTACACAATCACCATGACTGCTATTTACTTTGTAAAGATAGTCTATTTTTTGTCTAATTCCTAGTAGCAGTGTGAGAATCGAACTCACGTAATCACCATGACTGCTATTTTACTGATTGAAATGCGTCCTCGAGTCCCTACTTTAATAAGGGGAGCGCGACTTACCTTCTCTCAGTTCACTCGGTGAACTCATCATCCCTCGAGTCGTATGTTATTCTGTTTGGTTTGTCACTATGAAAATGGATA
>Ga0115001_10003459_pt1 | contig 11787 bp, 6 predicted proteins | sample ArcticOcean_MG_C_12_FD_89869 | JGI IMG/M metagenome (GOLD analysis project Ga0115001, IMG submission 89869) | Marine microbial communities from western Arctic Ocean - ArcticOcean_MG_CB8_130 | ecosystem: Environmental > Aquatic > Marine > Oceanic | place: Arctic Ocean: Canada Basin | collected... | reverse complement strand
GGAATTTTATCTTTTTTCTTTTTCCCTTTTTTCCTACTTCTACTTCTACTTTTTTTCTTTTTACCTTATTATGGTTTCTTTATTTAGCATTATAAATATGCCTACAAGTTTTATTTTTTCTAATGATTTATTTAGCTAATACTTTATTCAAATGAATTTTCTTATTCATTTTTTTATAGTAAATTAGCAAACAAACCTTATGAAGGATTTGTGGTTTCTTTTTTATCTAAGAAAATTTAATATTTTAATATAAATAGTTTGTACTTTATTAGCTTTTTTCAATTTACAATTATTAATTTTATTTTTTGAATTAATCTGAAATATTTTAAATATTAGTCTCGATAGTTTTTAAATCGTTAAAAGGATTGATCAAATTTTTTTCATTTCATTTTTATTACTTTTGTATATTTAAACTATTATTCTTCGTTGATTATTATTATTATTCTTATTGATTTTTTGAGTTTTATGAATCTTATGATGATACTATTGTAATAATGTCATTATTTTAAACTGATTGATTAAATTATTTTTATTTTAATTCATTCGATTTTAAATTATTAACTTCATTCATTGTTTAAAGTAATATTTGGCGGGCTTTAGAATTTTGATTTTTATAGTTTTTTCTTTTTTGTTCTTCTTAAACTCCATTATAAGAATCTAATAGGTGTTATTGATAGGAAAATTCTTGATCTATGATACTTTGTTGATTGTTCTTAGAATTATTTAAGTTATTCATTTAATTTTTTTAGATATCTTTCTAATTCAAATTTTGATGACAATTTTCATCAAGATTTAAATCATTTTCTACAGGAGCCAGTCCAGTTTTTAATAACAATGATTTAATTTAAGAGTTAATTTACTTTATTGATTTAGTTCTTTTTGGTTTCTTTTTTTATTCTTATTAAGAATTTGGTATGATAAGATTTTTCTTCATTATTTTAAGCAAAGTTTCTTTTAATTTAAAAATTTATAAAATTAAACAAATATCGAAATTAATTATTAAAATTATTTTTAAATGTTATTCCTAGAAATATTTTAATTAAAATAACTGTTAATAATTTAATTTTTAGATGTCATATCCAAAATAACGTAGAGCTAAAGCAGGAGGACCAAAATACAATCCTAAGTTAACATAAAAAAGAAGAGACAAGTTGATCGCACTCTAACAAAAGGAATAACTTAAAAGTCTTCTTGTAACTAAATTTGTTGAAAAATATGGAAAAGTCAAAGGTAATAAAGAATTTATTGCAAGAGAAGTAAACGCTTTATTAAAAAGCGGAAAGATCACCGAAGTTAATCTTAAAAATCTTGAAGACAAAATTAAGAGAAGATTAAAGATCAGTGGTAAAGCTCCATCAGTTCACTCCGAAGTTAAAGGCTCAGTCAGAGGAGAAGAACCATAAATGTAACAAATGGCTCCATAAGAACATCATTAAGCTCCATAATAATAATAATAAGGAGAATAATGGAGTGAAACTTCTTCATAAGCACCAAGATCAATTTATATGGGTGGAAATGAAAAAGATGAATGGGCTACCATTATGAAATTTGATACTGAACTTTTCAAAAAAGAATAAGAAATGGAAAAATTAAGACTTGCTGAATAAAAAAAGAAAATGAGAGCTGATCTTTAAAGATAAATTTAAGAAAAAGCAAAACTTAAGGAAAGAGATAATGAAGAAGAAAATGCCTATTTTAACTTATAAAAATTGTAAATGTAAAGACACGACGAAAGAGAAATCAAAAAATCTAATGAAATGAGTGATAGATTATAATAAGAAAAACAATCAAGAGATAAGTAATTAAGAGATGAAAACCTTAGAAAAAGATATGAACATAAAAAAGAGAAAGATTTAGATTAAAGAATGGTTAAATAAATCGAAAAAGAACTTTCAGAAGAATAAGAATAAACTTTATAAAGAAGAGCTGAAGAAAGAATGAGACTTAGAGCTATGCTTATTGAAAATGAAAGTAACAAAGAACTTACAAAATAAGAAGAAGAAAGATAAAGATTAAAAGATATTGAAGCTTAAAAAGAATATACAAGACTTATTGAAGCTTAAGAAAAAAAGAGAGCTGATGAAATGGCCGACCGTGAAAGAAGATAAAGATAATTCATGGACATGATGGCTGAAACTGTTATTAAAGATCATAAAGCAAAATAAGAAGAGGAAGATAAAAGAATTCTTGCTTAATATCTTGCAAGAGAAAGAGCTGAAATGGAAGATGAGGAAACCAGAAGAAGAAAACTTCACAAATAAAAAATTGCCACAAAGAATTACCTATTGTAATAAGTTAAAGATAAAAAAGTAAGATAAAATGAAGAATTAAGAAGAAATAAAATCTAAGCTGAGATTTGGAAAAAAGAAGCTTAAGAATATGTATAAACTGAAACAGAGAAAGCTAGTTATATTCGTGAATTGAATAAAGAACATGCTGGTATACTTTTATCTATGTTTAAAGAATAAGACACCACTTTAATGGACGAAAACGAATTACTCATGAATAAAGGATAGTTAAAACACATTTCACATGGTAAAGAAGGTATGTAAAAAAAGTCAATTTAACCAGATTATAAAAAACTTTACCCTAAATGATCATATTAAGAGATGACTTGATCTTTTTTGAAAAGTTATATTTTATAATTTTTTAAGCTGAATATTTATTAATTTAATCTTTTTTTAATTTTTAATTTTATTTTTATTTTTTAAAATATATTTTTAATATTTCATATTTATAAAAAATAAATAAAATCAAATAGTAAATATATCGCTAAAATAAATTTTAACAATCTCATTTTTTTCTTAATTAAAAAAGTATAAGTATAGTCTATTCTCATCTTCAACAAATATTTAATTAATGATAATATACGTTAATAGCTAATTAGGGATTTATAAACTAGCCATTACTTAACAATCTTCGTTTATTTTTATAATATTGATATTATCATAATTATCTATCAGAGCATAGGTAATTCCTTTATATGAAATTAGCTTATCAACTCCAAATCTTTGTATTTTTGTCAAAAATCTTGCAAAATAATATTATTTTGTACAATTAGAAAGATTCCAAATAAATATTTCGTTTTAGCTTTTAGTTAATAAATAAGTTGTTTCATTTTATATTTGGTAGCATGAATCGATATGTGTAATTAAATCAGTATTTCCAATTAATATTTCCGAGCATTTAATCTTATCTTTTTCAAATAATTACAATTCTTTTTTATCATTATACACACAAACATAATATTTTTTATCATTTTATAATATTTTAAAATTCAAAATTACTTTACTTAAATTCGCTATTTTTTACTTTGATGTTATTTAAAAATCATTTATCTCAACTTCATAAAATTTACTTTCAGTAAAAATATCTATTACATTGTAATACATATAAAACTTATTTAATTATTTACTGTAATCTATTTTAATAAAGTTATAAATATTTATAGGATTATTATTCATTTAAACCGTTTTAATTATTTTTTATGTGTATTATGTTATAATCCAGATTATAAATATCGATTTAACTTTATTGAAAGTTAATACGATTGGATATTTTTCTGGAAATAATTCATAGTTAATTTTATCGACGTTTTTAATAAATTTAAAAATCATACTTTAATTATTCTAACCATATGGGCATATAGAAAAACTTTTTCAAAAATCATATTGATTGCATTAAAACTTTCATATCTAAAGATCATTTTTATTATTTAAAATTCCAAAAAATTTATATTCCTAAGTTTCAAAAATATCCATACATAAAATACTAAACTCTTAATTTAATTCCAATGATGTTTTTCATTTTAAAATATTTTTACAAACAATAGTTTTCGTTTTTTATCCAAAGTTCATATCTGGAATTTAAGAAAAATCGAATAATTAATCTTCTTTTTCATCTAAATATTAAAAATCAATTTCATTATCGGTTGAAGAGCTATAACTTGACATTTATTAATTTTATTTTATTTTCGAAATAAATTAATATCTTTTTATTTTATATTTAAAATTTAACTTTATAAAAATTATACTCCGTATTATTTTAGATTATTTAATCTAAAAAACCTAACAAATCAAAATAAAATGAATAAGAAAAGATAACCAAGGAGTAAAAACCACTAATAAAAGAGAAAAAATAGCTCTTTATTTAAAAATATGTGGGATGAGATATCATTAAATCGGCAACCGAGGCTGTGGTATAAGCCGGAAGATATAAAATCATTTGACGAAGAATAGGAAATAGTTTTATTATCTGATTCATTTATACATAAAGATCCAGTTAAAAAAATTAGGAGGCATTCTACCTTTTGTTTAACATAGAAATTTCTTTTTATAAAAAGTATGACACAAAATAAACCAACATTAATAATGCCTTTATGTTATGTAAAAGCGATATGGTGTAAAGATAATTCAGGAAGATATGGGATATTATTTTTAAAGCTAGGATAATAAGAAAAAATATTAACAAGAAGTATACCAATATTTAATATGTGGTGTGAAACACTAAGAAAATTTGTTTTAATTTCAGACTTTCATTCTGAGTATTAAGTTTAAAAATAAATAGGAAAAGGAAGTTTTGCAAAAGTATCATTTTATCAAAAATTAAATAAATAATTATTTCTAGGTATATTAGGCAATAAGAAAAAATACTAGCAAAGTTTACGCAATTAAAGGATTTTAAAAAAGCGATTTAGTTGTAAAAAATGGTGTGGTAATTTATTTTTAAATTCATTTTGTTAATTTTAAAAAAGGCTGGTCTTTACAATGAAATAAATATAATGAGAACATTAGGAGAGTCAGAACATTGTTTAAATTTTTATGAAATACATGAAACAAATAATTCGATTTATGTTGTAATAGAAATTTTATAAGGAGAAGATTTATTAAAAACAATTTTATAAAATTAAACGTTTTCATATGAAATAGTTAAAATGATGATGATGAATATACTACTAGGTCTTAATCATTGTCATGATAGAAAAATAATGCATAGAGATTTGAAACCCGAAAATTTAATTATAAAGGATAAAAATAATCTATACGATTTAAAATTAATTGATTTTGGCCTCGCTTCATTTTCAAATGTTGATCAATATCTTTTTTAGAGATGTGGAACACCAGGATATGTAGCTCCAGAAGTAATAAATAATAGAGATGATGAAAAATATGATGAAAAAGTTGATATTTTTTCAGCAGGTGTGATCTTTTATGTTCTGTAAAATATTTCATTATTTTAATTCAAAATTTTTATTAGATTAACCGGATCATCACCTTTTCCAAGCGCAAATATACAAGAAGTTTTATAAATGAATAAAACTTGTTAAGTATAATGGAATCATCCACGGCTATCATAATAAACTAAAAATTGTTCCCAATTTTAACTTTATAATTTATTAGTTTTTAGGTATGAATTTATTAAAATAAATGCTGGTGCTGGATCCATAAAAAAGGATATCTGCGAAAGAATCACTTAAACATAAATACTTTTTTGAAACTAGAGATAAAGATTTTGATAATAAACTTTCATCATTATAAACATTTTATAAATTGTAATTTTTCCTCTAAAGAGTAATTAGTAACATAAATTAGAAAAAAACAATAAAAAAAGCTATAAGAAGCAGTAAAAGAAAAAATAGAAGTAAAATTTAACAAAGCTGAATAAGAAGAATCGTTAGTAAAGAATTTTTAAGATAAACATTATGATGATTTTCGGGCTAAAAAAATAGTTAAAGATTATTTTAAAACGAAAGAAATAGTAAAATTAAACTAAAGACTATAAATATAAAAAATAAATTCAAAATAAAAATAAATGATTGATTAAAAAAACAAAGAATTATAATTGAGTTAAAAATAATAATAAAATAATACAAAAACAGTAATAAATATTAATGAAGAACATAAAAATACTTCGTAAAACTCTAAACTGTAATTGATTAAAGACTAAGTTAATGCTACTTTATGATCGTGTAAATTAAATTATTTATATTTGTAAAAAAGAAGATTCTGAAATTAAAAAATTAAAAAATTTCACAAAATTCATAAAATTCATAAATTAAATAATTATCATATAATTCATATACTTTCAATTTATAATTTTCAGTTTTTTTAATTATTATTCATGATAATTCTCCCTGGCTCTTGATTTTTTGTATTTATTCATCCTCCATAAAGAAATCATAAAGAAAACTGATGAAATAAAAGCCCATAAATATTATGCATACGGTATTTTAAATCTTTTATTTATATCACCTAATTATTTCATTTTTTCAAATAACTACCAACCGCCATATATCCAAGCACTTAGTGCAATTGAATATAAAATCTCTCCTATATAATTACCTGTAAATTTTACTAAAATATAATATAATGGCTGTCTTAAATCAAATAGTTATCCTTTTTCATCTAATTTATAAAGTAATTAAAAGCTATGTTAAATTTTATCTTTGATATATACGTAAAAGCAATAGAATTTAGATGGATTTTTAAATAGGTTAGGATTAATATTAAGATCACATTTTCTGTAATGAAGTTTTGATGTCCAGTAAGAATAAAACTAGTCCATTTATTCTGTTATCTAAGCCTCAATTGTTTTTTCAGGAGTAAACTCTTTAGTTGAATCTTTTTTACTATTTTTTGTATCTAATTTATCGATAGCCTATTTTAAATTCAATAAAACATTAAATTGAATTCTTCTAAGATCACCATTTTATACTTTTAAATCAGTTACTTAGTCCTGTATCTGTTAAAAATGCTATTTTCTTACTTTGGTTTTTATGTTTCCCATTTTAAATTAAAATTAAATTATTTTTTTAAAGTTTATGTATTAGAAAATTTAAATTATAAAAATTAAACTTTATAACTACTTCAGTATAAATCATTTATTAATGTGTTTCAAATATGATTTTTATTATTCGTTAATTCCACCAAAAATTTTCCTAGCTTCAATTAAAAACTTCATAAAATTTCTATCTTTTTTGTATTATTCAAATTATACTTTTATTTCTTCTTCATAAGGTATTATATCAATTACTAAAAAAGATTAAAATTCATTGTAAGTAAAGTAAAACTTTAAAGATCAAATTCTTTTTATTGTGTATTTGTATTCGTACTCCTTTTAATTGTTATTTTATATTCATTTTTAAGGTTTTTAGGGTTAATATATGTCATTATTATATCAAATTTCTCATCTAAAAAATAGTTATTTGAAATCATCTGTTTGATTACTATCGATTTTTAATATTTTCAATTTTAATGAATTAATAAATATATTATTTAGTTATGTTAGTTTTTTTAATTTTTCATTTACTTATAAAAGCTCTTCGTTTTTCGAATAACTTTAATAAAAATTAAAACAATGAAATGATCGTTTACTTTAATTATTCTATTTCTTACGGAAGAGTATTTAATTTGTTTTTGGATTATATATTGCTTTCTTTTAAGATTTATTAACTATTTTTTAAATTGTCTTTTGTTTATTTTATCTTTAATACACTATTTTCATAAAACTACGTTTCTTTATAAATAAAATCGCTTAACAATCAAAAATACTTTTTTATTTAATAGCTTCTACATTTATTAAATTTTTATTCTTTTATTCAAGACTAATTCTTGCATCTACATCAACATCAAATTAAAATCAAAAACAATACTTTCCACATGTGTGATATGTGTGTCATATTTATTACAAACATTTTTAATTCAATTCTCTATTTTATCAAATAATGTAGTTTAACTATCCTTAAAGGTATCAAACTTCTATTATATTTTATGTCTTTTCTATATTAACACATCTAAATTTAATTCTTTTTCCATTTTTATATTTTTTGTAGAACTTTTGAAAATTTGAAATTTAAATTATTTTAGTTTATAAATTTTATAATTTTTATAAAAAAAGATTTTAAAAGATAATGGATTTATTTAGTAGATTTTTATTATTGATAGCTTTAATAGGTGAATTAAAAGTAATTACTGGGTTTTCTGTACCAGGTGTATCATTATAAGTTAGTTTTAGTGATTTGTTTTTTAATTTTAATAGGCATTTCATAAAGGGGAGACCATTGAAATGTTTGCAACAGAACTTGATTCGATATAAACATAAATGCCTTATTCATATTATTATTTAAATTTCTGTCCACCTTAAGATGGGAATGAGGATACTATATATGAAAATTTAGGGACTATTTTAACAGGAGAAACTAATTAAGAAACACCTTATTAAGTTTGATTTTTAATTATTCATTGATTAATTTTATAAAGATTAATATGTTAATTTAACAAAATTGTTAGAAATTATGTAGTGTAGAGTAAAATTCGGAATAGATATAAAATTTTAAATGGATGATTTAATAGGAATATAAAGTGAATTTTATGATAGATAATTTACCAGGGATTTATAATTAAACAATAGACTTCGAAAGCTATGAAATTGATGTAGGTTTTCCTTTAGGATATGAAAAAGATGGAAAATTTTATATAAATAATCATGTTAGATTATATATCAATTATACCAAAAGTGCTACAACTAAAAATTAAACTTATAAGATTGTAGGTTTCTATTTTTAACCATATAGGTAAATTCTTTGTGTTAATTTTTTCATCTTGAAGTATTTCTTATGATGCAGATCAATAAGATGTTACATGTGATGATGAATTATATTAATAAGACATTGTTCCATAAGCATTACAAAATTTTGTTTCAAATAAAACATAAAAAATAACATTTTCATACGATATATATTTTTCAGAAAGTAATAAAAGCTTAGCTACTCGTTGGGATCATTATGAAATGCTTTCAGATAAAGCTACTGTACATTGGATGCCTATATTACAAACATTATTAATCAATGTTATTTTAGCAGCAATTATATGGCATATAATTAGAAGAAATGTGGGATCTGATATTAAAAGATATAATGAAGTAAGATTGAATTTTTCAGTAGTTTAATATTATTAGCTAAGTTAAGTAGATGAAATTGAAGAGGATTAAAGTTGGAAGTAGTTATATAAAGATGTGTTTAGACCACCAGATCATCCTCTTCTACTTTCAGTTTTTACTGGAGTTGGAGTTTAAATAATTGCAATGATATATTTATCAATTATATTTTCATGGCTTGGTTTTAAACATCAGTAGTATAGAGGAGAATTTATAACTTATTTATTTATGTTTTTTATATTTATGGGTATATTTGCTGGATATTATTCTGCTAGATATTATAAAATGTTTAAAGGTATTTATTGGTTAAGATGTACATTGCTAACTTCAACTCTTTATCCAACTATCATGTTTTCTTTATTTTTATTAGTAAATATGGTATTAGCTTTTGAAAAGTCTTCTGGTGCAGTAAATTTGTTTTTAAATTTAAATTAATTTTTTATAGATGGAGTTTAGTTAAATTTTTATGATATTTAGTATGTGGTTTGGAATATCTGTACCATTGGTATTACTTGGAAGTTGTGTAGGATATAAAAGATAAGTAATTTAAAATCCAGTTGAATATAATTTAGTTCCAAAAAAGATTAAAAAACTACCTTGGTACTTACAATTTAAACCAATGTGTATATTAGGAGGATTATTACCTTTTGGAGCTTTTTTTATAGAATTTTAATTTATGATGACAGCAGTATGGTAACATTCATTTTACTATTTATTCGCATTTCTTTTTCTTGTAATCATTATATTTTCTATTCTATGTGCTGAAATATCAATAGTGTATGTGTATGTTCTTCTTTGCAAGTAATTTTTTTACATTAAGTTTTGTTTATTATTATAAGTGGATGTTATAAATGGTAAGAAAACTCATTTTTAATACCAGCTTCAGCAGCATTTTATATGTATGCATATTCAGTGTTTTATTACTTTTCTTAACTAGAGCTGAAGTTATTATCATCAACAATTCTATATTTTGTTTATATGTTTATATTTTCTTTTACGTTTTTCATATTTTGTGGTTCAATTGGATTTTTTGCTTCTCATTGGTTTGTCAAAAAAATATATTCATCTGTTAGAATTGATTGATTAATTGTATATTAAATTATATATGTATAATTATTTAATTAATAAATGCTTTTATAAATTCTTTTTAATATTTGAATATATATAAAGTTTCAAAATTAAAAAAATAACATTTTAAAATGGTAAATCCACCAAATTTAAAACCTTATCAATCTTCTTTAGGCTGAGATAGAAGAAACCATTTAGAGGATCAAAAATCATAAACAAGTAGAAGGAATAGTTATATGTAAAAAAGATGGAGGAATTATACGAACTACTTATACAGAAGGCAATAAGCAAAAAGGTGAAGAAATAGCAAAAACAATTCCGTAATTAACACTAAAAGCATAATCTACCGTATGGGAATTAGATAAAGTTTGATTTGTTTTATTGATTTATTAAACTTTCAAAGGATAAATTAACTTTTTTAAGAATCAGATCAAAAAATAATGAAATATTAGTAGCTCCATGTAAATCCAAAATATTTATTATTTATAAACTTTTTTAGATGATGATTTTATGATGATTGTTGTATAAACAGGTTAAAAGTAATAAGAAGGTTGATTTTATAAAATAAAAGATTTTTAAATAATATTAAAATTTTAAGTAAATTATTGTAAATTTAATTTAAAATTAAATTTCAAAATTTAAATTTAAATTACTTTTTTAAAAATGAAGAAATCTTAAAAAAAGAAATAAACAAAAGAAGACGTAAGAATAGCTTTTCATGCCGGTACTTGGTATTCAAAATCTCCAATAGAATTAAATAAATAATTGGAGTCTTGGCTAGATACTGCTAAAAAAGAATTAAGAGAAGTAACGTAAGTTAAAGCATTAATTGGACCTCATGGTGGATATTGTTATTCAGGTCCTACTTTAGCTTGGGCATATTAGTATATTCATAATCTTGAAAATAAAAGGATTTTTGTAATAGGACCTTGTCATTATATAAATTTAAAAATATGTGGAATTAGTACCTTAAAATCATATGAAACACCAATAGGTAATATTTAATTAGATTTGGAAACTATAAATGAGTTATTGAAACATAAAGATGTGTTTATAAGAACAGATAAAGATACAGAAGAGGAGGAACATAGTATAGAAATGCATTTACCATACATTCGTAAAGTATTTAAAAAATAAAATGTTAAAATTATTCCCATTATGGTTGGTTAGTTGGATGCAGATATGGAAGAAAAAATAGGAGACTTATTGCTTCCTTATTTTGATGATGATAATACTATTTTTTGTATTTCAAGTGACTTCTGTAGATGGGGAAAACGCTACAAATTTACATATTTTAACGAAAAAGATATTGATATATTTAAAAGTATTGAAAAATTAGACTAAGAAGCATTTTAATTTATATAATAATCAGATTATAGTGGATTTAGACAATATATGGACGAATCAAAAAACACAATAAGTGGAAGATATCCAATTAGTATTCTACTTAATATTCTATAAAAAAGCAAATATAATGCAACAAAATAACTACAAACAAGAATGGTTAGATATGGTTAATCAAGCTAAGTTAAAACCATTGAAGATTCTTCAGTAAGTTATGCTTCATTAATTTCTTATTTATGAATATTATTTTATTAAATAACTTTAGACAATTTTTTATTTATTATTTTAAATTCATAATGTTTAACTAATTATCAAATATTTAAAAATTAATATAGATAAATATAAATTTATTTTAATTTTAATTTTATTTAAGAATTTTATTTATAGTACCATATATAATTATAAAAATCAAATATATAGTTAGATATTTTTATTAAATAT
>Ga0115001_10003455_pt1 | contig 11796 bp, 5 predicted proteins | sample ArcticOcean_MG_C_12_FD_89869 | JGI IMG/M metagenome (GOLD analysis project Ga0115001, IMG submission 89869) | Marine microbial communities from western Arctic Ocean - ArcticOcean_MG_CB8_130 | ecosystem: Environmental > Aquatic > Marine > Oceanic | place: Arctic Ocean: Canada Basin | collected... | reverse complement strand
CGCGGTGGCGTGCTTCTCCGCGCCCCCCGGAAGCAGCTTCAAATCCTTTTTGATCAAAGCCTTCGCCGTCGCGGTCATTTGCGCGTAGTCAAACACAGCGGTCACGCCGTGCACCAAAAACCCTTTCTTGTCCCACGGCGAAATGTTCAGCTGGCTCTTGGAAACGTGCTTGGGCGTCTTGGCGAAACTCTGCTTCACCGGCTCGCCGTTCGCGGACACGGCTTTGCGCAGCCGAACGTCGTCAAGCGCTTGCGCGTCGCCGAAGTGGAAACTGGTGTGGTGCGAATTCGGGGATTCCGTGTGCAGTAAAAGCGGAAGGGGAAGGTGGAGTTTCGGGGCGGGCTCATTCGCGACCGCTTGACGCTTGCCTTTGTCTTTGCCAAACAAACTTACGCGCGGCGCGGGCGCCGCGCTCGTGGGCGTCGCGCCGGCGTCCGAAACGCACGACTCGAGAACGCACTTAACGCGTTGCGCGATGTCCGCGTCTTGCGTTTCGCCGCCCAAGGTGAGCTCGGTTTGCCCGAACAGCCCTTCGTCGACCCGCTCGGTTAACCTCGCAGGCACCACAATGGGAATCCCGAGCGTTCCAAAGTACTGCGCCTTTTTCAAACCGGACCGCGCGTACTGGTCCTCGTGTTCGGAGTTGTTGTGGTGGTACCCGTACCGGTAGTCGTGCGCGGGGGGGATGTGCCCGTGCTTCAAGAGAAACGCGGCGTCGTCACTTTCCTTCGCCGCTTTCTTCGCCGCGGCTTTCACGTCGTAGTCCGCGATGTCCTTCGCCTGCGCCTTCGCCTTGACTCCGATTCGCGCAAAGTCGAACATGTACGTCGGGTTCACCACCGCGAGCTGTTTCGCGTCTTTGGGTAAGATGTACGCCACTAACACGTCCCGTACGTTGGCTCTACAGGGGTCAACCTTACCGATCCCCAGCCCACGGTTGTGGTGTTCGAACTTGAACCCGCACTTTTCCGGGAAATCCCGGGCAAAACCCTTGACTTCCCTCGCCGGTTTCGACAGGGACGAATCGTCGAAGGTGGTGTACACGCGGCTGATTTTGCTCTCCATGCGGTGGGGCGCGGGAGCGGAGTCCGGGTCCACGGGGTCGTTATCGTGCGCCCGGTACACCACGTTCGCGAGCAAAACTCGGGATTCAGACGACACGGTTTCGCGACACGCTTCGCGAATCAAACCCACGATGTCCCCGATCGTGCCGTTGACGGGAACCTCCACCGCGATGTCTTTCGGGCGGTTTTTACCAAGCGAATCCACCACAAGAACGCGCATAAGGACGTGCGTGCGAACCGCGGGGTCACCCGGGCGAATCATGGGCAGCACCTCCAGGTACTTGGGGTTCCCTGAGTTCCCCGAGTAGCTGTTCGGGTCATCCGTGTTTAAAAGGTTGAGCAACCCGAAACGCGAGTTGTCGTTCATCTTCTCCTTGATGTACTTCACCGCGGTGTCGTAGCTGGAGCACCGCACTCCGAAAGGCGCGCCGCTTTGGATCTTGGCGTTCAGGGATGTCGCGGTGAACCCGCCGCGAAGCGCGATTGGAACTTGGACCGTCCCGAGAAGCGTCACGGACGGAAGCGTCCGTGGGTCGGGCATCTGCGTCACGAGCGCGGGGCGCGTGGCCATCTCGTCGTCCTTGCTCACGATCGGCGCGGGGGGCATGGGAACAATCGGGTCGATTTCGGGCCGAGGTGCGGCGAACCCGGCGCCGCCATAGGGCAAAGGCACGGCGCGCGCGCCGGCGCCGGATTGGATTTTCCGCCGCATAGCGTCCCACTTCTGTTGACCAGACTTCGCGTCGCAGTGCACGGCCCAGTCCTTGCAAGGCGCCTGGACGTCGCAGCAGTAGCACCTTTGTGGATTGAGAAAGGGGTTGGTGGATGATAGGAGTTCAGCGACGTTGGGGTACGCGCGGGGGGTCGCGTCCGGAAACGTCGCGCCATGTCTTTGTTTGTGAAAAAAAGCGTCGGTCCGCCAGTCCAGCGGAACTGGGCACCCTCTCGGAAGCCTCAAGAGGCGAAAAAACATGACCGCCCGTCGCGGGGGGAAGCGCTGGGGGGCGTACCAGCAGTTGGGGCAGTGCGTGATGTGGGTCGTGCTCTCGAACTTGAACACCGCACACGCGTGTCGCGGGTGCGGATAGTCCACCAGGGCGTCGTCGCCCACCATGCCTGAGAAGTCGAGGGGGAGGGGGTGGTGAGAAAAGGTTTGACGACCGGAAAAGCGCGTGAGAACGCGAGTGTCAGATCTGACCACCTTCCTCCTGGAAAGACCCATCGCGAAGTCGTATCGGAAAGGAAATCGCGGTGTCGTATCGGCACGTGCTCACGACGATGCGTGATGAAGAGAGTGGCGATACTGGCGCCGTAGCACGGACATGAGACGTCGTGAGAAGAGGTGCCAACAATTGCTTACCGGTTATCTCGATCTCGTCGTCGTCCGCAGCACCGCCAGCCGCACCCACGGGGGCGCGTATCTCGCGTGCGGCGTCGACTACTCGAACCTCCACGTCATCCTCATCCATCGGGGCAGCCTCATCTTCGCTGCTGTCGAGCAGCTCGACCACCTCGATTTCGTTCGCCATGGCGGCGACGCACCTTGCGTGCGGGCCAACAATGAAAAACAAACTCGAATTTGGCGGGAGGTGATTTCGGCTTTTGCGACGAGCGAGGGTTTTATCAGGCTGAAAATCGAGGGTCGAGGGAGTGCCAAGAGTCGTGCCTAGAGTCGCGTCGAGAGTCAAACAGAGAGTGGATAAACAGATGTGTCGATAGTTTCAGTGCATTACGAACAATCCGCACGTGGCCACGGCGAATCACGCACTACGCTACGACGTTTACCCCGCCGGCGAGCCGATTGACCAAGCGCGTTTCCAACAAACCCACTAGTAGCGACGAAAACCCAAGACTTACTTCAGCTTCTTCTTGATGCGCAGCTGGTTGGTGTGGCCGCACTTCTTCTTGCGGCAGTTCACGGCGCGCTGGTGGAGGCGGGCGTAGCACCTGGGAGGGTAAGGGGAGGAGACACACTCGTCAGCGGGTGTTGGGAAAAGCGGGCAGTCGGGTGTCGGGGCGAGCGCGTCGGCGCGTCGCGAAAAGGCGTCGTCACCCAGTGAGACGCGACGGAGTGTGACCCCCCGGAATGACCGCGAGGCGGGTGCGATCCACCACGTGGCAAAGTGAAAGGGCGGTCTGTCTGTCGTTTTCGGGTCCGTTTTTCGACTTGGCAGAATAGAGTGTCTGTCAAGACAAACTTTATGGCCCTTGCTTTTGTTTTTCGTTTTTGTGTCGAGTCGCGCGTCGGGAAAAGAATTGGAACGCGAGTTTTCTCGATCGCGCGGGCCGGCGCGGGTACTCACTTGCGGCAGATCATCTTGTCGACGTTCGTCTTGCGGGCCAGCACCACGAGGGAGGGCTCGATGATACCTCCGCGCAGGCGGAGCACCAGGTGAAGCGTGGATTCCTTCTGGATGTTGTAATCCGCGAGCGTGCGGCCATCCTCAAGCTGCTTGCCCGCGAAAATGAGGCGCTGCTGGTCAGGGGGGATACCCTCCTTGTCCTGGATTTTCGCCTTCACGTTGTCGATGGTGTCCGAAGACTCCACCTCGAGGGTGATGGTCTTACCCGTGACTGCGAGGAGGGAAAAAGGGGTGGGAAGTGGGGGCGGGTGGTCAGCGAGTGCCCTCGAGTGCCCTGCAGCTAGAAAAAACGATGCCGTTTTCGCGACGAACGCGGACGCGGAGCGCGCGCCGCGGCTGCCCCCGACGACCACGCGATGCCTCCGGAGACGACGCAGCTGGGTCGACACAACACGTGCGGTGTCGCCCACACGCTTTCCGAATGCATTCACATCACGTGGGAGGTCGCCACGGCGGTTTCCGGATGGCCGAACCCCGCGCGTCGCGTGTCATCGGCATAAACCCTAGAACTCCGAACCGCGTGGGACACCGCATCGGGAGGCGCTGACGAGTACGCGACGTCCGCAAACGGGTTCGCGCGACTTACGGGTCTTCACGAAGATTTGCATGATGGCGTTCCTTGAACGTCTTCCTCAAAGCCGTTCTGACGCGCGGCCAATAAGGGCGAGGAGTGCGCGAGGGTCGAGTCTAAAAAGCCCATCGTCGCGAGAAACGAACGAAAGCGAGAAAACAGGTGGACAACGAGAAAACTTTGACAGAAAAGTGTGACGAAATCCGTACGAGCAATCAGTCATGATATTGTACGTTTGATCACAAAAGTCGTTTTCAACTCCATCACATCCGCTCCAGAGGTTCGATCATAAGCAGCCTTAAACCGTTGTCGATTACTTGCTTGAACGCCTTGCACAGGTGCACCCTGGCGTGCATCGCACTCGCGCCGTCCCAGCCCCCCGCGTCCAGCACCGAGTCCACCGGAAGAATCCGCACGCCGGTCGGTCCGTAGTACGCGGACAGCGCTCTTACCATGTGGTTCAGAAAGTCGCACACTTTGTGCGTGCCGTACTGTGGAAGCAGGGGCGGCTCGGGAAGCGCTGGGGACGCGCCGTCCCGGATCATGCTCGCGAACGGTAACATAAACTCCATGAGAATTTCCCATTCCTTGTCGTCGTCAAGCTTACCAGTGTCGCACTTCGACAACTCGGGCAACGCCGGGACGCGCCCATCCGCGACTTTCTTTTCAAACTTCCGCACCACCGACGCGACGCGGGTGGAGTTGTACAGAATGAACGGCGCCGACGCGTCTTCGAAGTCGGTGATTTTCGCGATATCGAAGTTGATTTGTGTTAAGCACCCAACGGAAAGCAACGCGTACTTCATCGCCGCCGTTGATACTTCGTGCGTGACCTGTTCGAAAAACTCAGGCGTGACGTCTTCGCCTTTTTCTAAAAACTTCTTGCCCATTTTTTCCTTGATCACGGTTTTCAGATCGTCGTACAAGTCATCCGCCAGGAGATACCGCCCTCTGCGGCCGCTCATTTTCCCCGTCGTCAGCTTGACAAGGTCGTAAGAAAGGTGGTAATGCCGCCCTTTCATCTCAGGGTTCATCATCATCATCCCTAAACTCACTTTCTGCTGTGCCAGCTCTTGTTCGGAACAAATAATGTTGAGAATCAAATCACTCCGCGCCGCTTTTTTGAACGAGTACACGATATCCCGGTACGTGTACAACGTACTGCCGTCCGGCCGCAACACGTACAACGGAGGGTAATCTTTCTGGTACCCGCCTTTCCCCAGCTTCAAGCCCTGGTCCGTGATGAAGGACGCCATGTCGAGGTACGCGCCCTGCGGAACCCCTTGCTCGTTTTTTTGCGTCTGCGGAACAAAGTAGTCGCTGTTTTTCATGATCTCCAACACCTTGTCGTTCGAGCCTTCCCACCCTAGTTCGGATTCGAAGTCGAAAACATCGTGCTGGACGTTGTAGGTTGACAGGGTTTGCTGCACACCGGTCAAGCAATCAACGACCATTTTCCGGAAAATCTTAATCGCCCACTCCTCCTGTTTCTCGTACGCCAGGTTTAGCTTCCCGGCTTCCGTTTTGATATCGTCGATTGTTCGGATATCCGCGATCATCACGGTCATCATCGCTTCGAATCGCTCCCTTAAGTCCTGGTAGATGTCGAAATACTCCACAACGCCTTTGGTTTTCTTCTTGTCCCCAGCCACGGCAGCGAGCGAGGTTCCCATCAGAGCCGCCACCGCGTCTGCGCCGAGCGCGCACGCGTCCTCCAGCGTCCCGAAATCCACACCAACCTGCTGCAGCTCCTGGCACGTGTTCATCACCGCGTACATCGCCCCGATCCAGTGGTCGATTTTCATGTACGGCTTGATTTTGTGGTATGTCCTGCTGTACGCCAGCGCCGTGAGGCCGATCTGCGCGCCGAGGTCGTTTACGTAAAAAGCCTGCGTCACATCCCACCCGCACGCTTGTTGCATCTTCGCGAGATGCGCGCCGATCATGACGTTGCGCAGATTACCGATATGAAGCGGCGCGTTGGGGTTGCTGCTGGTGTGCTCGATTATGACTCGCTTCATGCCTGCGTGATCGGTGTGCCCGAATTTCTCGCCGGTGGTCTGTACCAGGTTTAGGACCAAGGAAAACACCCTTGCCCTGTTGACGAACAAGTTCAGGTACGGCCCAACCGCTTCCACCTTGGTGATCAGGCCGTCGTGCCCGCCCTCGATCTTGGCCTGAAGCCCCTCGCCGAGTTCCTTGACATACGCCACCGGGTTCACCTTCCTCGCGGCGCAGAACCGGCTCCATTGCACCGTGAAATCGGCTTTCGTTAGGTCTCTTGACTTGCCCACGGGAGGCAGATCCGTCGCGTCGGGTTCCTTCTCCGCGATGAAACTGCCGATCTCAGCGCTGAGGCGGTCGAAAAGCTCCTGCAGCGGGTCCTTCAGGGGAATAAAGGGGGGGTCCGCGGTCATCAGGTGTGACGCGAGCGGCAGAGACCGTAAAACTCGAGGAAAGCGCGCTCGACGGGCAACGTGCGTGCCGAGAGCGCTGTCGAAGTCTACCCAACTGCGATCGGAAGATCCGCTTTTCCGCCTCGAGGCGGCGGGATCGGTCGGTTGACCACCGAAACTGTTGTTTTTTTATCACTGCGTCCGCCTTCCATGCGTCATAGCCCCTAGCGCGGTGCCACACGCGCTGTTTGGTTGCCCGCGTCGAAGGCAGACTCGCGATTTTCGTGTGACACACGCCGTCTGCGCACGCGCGTTTTGTGTACCATCCGAACCGGCTGTGCTTAGCTACGCTCACGGGCCACGCAATCGGAAAATCGCGCCCCGCCGCCCTTCGCCGCCGCCTGCGAAGCTCAAAAGAACTCGTGATCCACCGTTACCGCTGTACGGCGTTGAACGTGTTTCACCATGGGGCCTAAAAAGAAAAGCACGAAGAAGTTCGAAAAGAAGCACCTCACCGGTGCGATCGTTCGAAGGAAAGCGGAGAAAGTCGCGGCGCAGCGACGCCGGGAGAAGGAGATGCGTTTAGCCGCGTCTATGGCGGAGGATGCGAAGGGCGACGGCGACGGCGACGACGACGACGACGAAGCCGCGGCGGCGGCGAAGGACACTGCGGGAGGCAAGAAAAAGCTGGAAGACATGAGCATTGACGAGTTTTTAAACGCGGGGGCGGGGTACCAGGACGGGGACGGGGGGGATGACGACGATGAGGACGCGGGTGGGGAAGACGATGACGCCGAGCTCGAGGAAAACGAAGATGACGAACCGTTTCCGGATTCAGACGGCGAGGACGACGACGACGAAGACGAAGACGACGCCGCCGACGACGACGACGAACCCGTGGCTAACGTCAAGAAGTCCAACAAGCTGTTACGCCAGGAGATCGATACGCACAAGAAAGACTTGGAGTCGTTACAGGACACGGATCCCGAGTTTTACAAGTTTCTTCAAGACGAAGATTCGGAGTTGTTGGAGTTTGACGAATCGGAGGATGAGGATGACGACGAGGATGATGATGATGAGGACGACGAGGATGAGGATGTTGCCGGAAACAAGCCCGTTAAGCAGCTAAACGCCAAAACACTGACATCCGCCGTGGTGACGAAACTCTGCGAGAAGGCGAGCTCGGGGGAATCCCTGGGCGCCGCGCGCAACCTGCTGCGGGCGTACCGCGCGGCGGCGCACTACGGCGACGAGGACGAGGACGAGGAGGCTGGTGTGCGGTTGGCGTCATCGTCCGCTTTCCACGCCCTTGTGACGTTCACACTGGAGGAGATGGACACCATTTTAAGGGGTTTGCTAGGGCACGAACCGGCGGGGCACCCCGACGAAGCGCGGATGTTCAAACCGCACCAACAGTCGCGGTGGAAGAAAGTGGAACCTTTGGCGCGGTCGTTTCTCGGGAACACCCTGCATTTGCTAGGGCAGCTCACGGACCCTGATATGTCCCGGTTCCTGATGTCAAGGCTCAACGCGAGTGTGCCTTTTTTCCACACCTTCGAGCGCTTGACGCGGAAATCCCTGAAAGCCGTTTTGGCGCTGTTCGGGTCGGGCGAACCCGCGTTGCGGGTGCAGTCCATTTTGCTTATTCGGAACATGGCCGCGGTGCTTCCCCCGGCTACCCTGGAGCGCGCGGCGAAAGGCGTTTACAGGCAGTTCACCGCGAACGCCAAGTTTGTCAACGCGGAATCCATCGAGCACGTCGTGTTCATGACCACGTGCGTGTGCGAGATTTACGGGCTGGACCAACACCAGTCCTACTCCCTGGCGTTTACGTACGTCCGGCAACTCGCGAGCCTGCTGCGAGGCGCGCTTTCCAACAAATCCAAAGAAGCATTCAGAGCAGTGTACTGCTGGCAGTACGTCAACTGCTTGGAGTGCTGGGTCCGGGTGTTGCAAACGCACGCCAAGGATGAAACCGACCCGCTGCGGCCGTTGATTTACCCCGTAGCGCAAGTCGCGCTGGGCGCGGCGCGGCTGTTGCCCAGTGCGCGGTACGCGCCGTTGAGGTTACGGCTGGTTCGCGTTTTGAACGCGCTTTCAAAAAGCACAGGGCACTTCGTCCCAGTGGCGCCTCTTTTGCTCGAACTTTTAGGGTTCGCCGAGCTGAACAAAGCGCCCGTGCAGACGAAAAACCGCCCGCCTGACTTTTCCCTGGTGTTGCGAGTCGCGAAAGCGGACCTACGCGCACCGGGTGTCCAGGAAATCATCGTGGAAGGCGCCCTGCAGTTGCTCACCGCGCACCTCAACCAGTGGGCGTACTCGCCTGGGTTCCCGGAACTGGCGCACGTCCCGTCCCGGGACCTAAGAAGGTTCTGCAAAGCCACGCAAGTCACGCGGTTCCGAAAAGCGGCGCGGGCGGTTGTGGACGCGGCGGAGCGCAACGCGGATTGGATCGCGCGGAAGCGGGACTCGGTTGACTTCGCGCCGAAGGATTCCGAAAAGGCGCGGAACTTTTTAAGGAACGAACGAGAGGCGAAGAAAGCGCCGATGGAGAAACTCGCGCAAGCCCTCTTTGATAAGGAGAAACAGCGCGTCGCGGCGATGCAAGCCACGGACGTGACGCTTTCGGGCGGCGACAAAAAGGCGAGCGACGGCACGAGCGACTCGGACGACGACGACGACGACGTGAGGCGCGGCGGCGAGGATGACGACGAGTTCTCCGACGAAGACGACGAAGGCGGTGGCGCCGGCGACGAGGAGGACGACGAAGAATTCGACGGGATGGAGGATGAGGACGTCCTCGCGGCGTTAGCGTCGCGCGCGGGAGCCGCTGGGGGAACCGCGGGCGGGCTCACCCTGAGACCCACGCTTCCCCCGAAACGAACCGCCGCAGACGGCGACGACGACGTGGTGGAGGCGATGGTGTTCAGCGACGACGAAGAAGAAGAGGAGAAACCAAAACCGAAAAAGAAGAAGAGGTATTGAGGAGTGGGGCTTTGTTTAAGTGTTATCTCCGGTCGACTCCCTTCATGTTGGGCTTTTTTTTTTGTTTCCGAACGTCGAGCTAACCAGAGCGGCTAGATCCGTACGCCTTTTACCTCGCCCTCACGCCGTCTTCCCCCCCTCCAAGCACCGACCGCACCGTTACTCGTGTTACTTTTTACTCTTCTTTCCCGCCCCGGCGACCTGTCTCAGCTTCACCAAAAGCGACGCCGCGGTGTCGGCGTCGACTTCGGGCGATATGGACAAACCGTTTTCGTCGCTCCGCCCCGGGACGGCGAACGCGACGGTTGCTTTTTCTTTTCCGTCGCCTTTTTCTTTTTCGTTTCGGCGCAGTAACACCAAAACGACCCCCCCCACCCCCCCCGTGTTTCGACTCTCCACCCGCTCCCAGCTTTCTTTCGTGAGCGGCGCCATTTCGTCCGGGGTGAGCCGTAGGATCTCGCCCTTGCCGGTTGAGAAAAAAGACGTTTTATCAAGCTCCTCCACGTCCACGCCCTCCGCGCGCGCCGCGAGCAAAACCTGCAAATCCGTCGGCACCACGCGCACGCGCCGCAGTTTCATCGCGCTCGCCAAAACAGTAGACCCGCCAACCGTGAAGTCGTACGGGAACGTAGACGCGTCGGTTGCTTGCTCCTCACGAGTAAGCACCCTTGGGCGAAGCGCCTCGACTCCCGCGGCGGCGATGGCGACGCCGCCGAGCGACGACAAGTCCCTCGCCGCGGCGGGCGAAAGCGTGACCACGCCTGGCACGATGAACGCCGAAAGGGTCAGTCCCTGGTAATGTGTATTACATAAACAGTCGTGGTAATCGGGCCGATCGCAGAGGCGGTGTGTGGTGAATGGCAAAGTTCCGTACCCTTCCCGCCGAGCCACAGCCTGTTTTGAACAGATTTACCAACCCCCAACGTCTCCGCGATCGCCAAAGCTTCGCCTGGAGGCAAAGGCCGCACCGGGTCGGTCCAGTCCGCCGTGGCTCGCGCCGCCGCCGAGGCGTGGACCCGCTTCGCTTTTTGCGTTTTCTCCAAACGGCGTTTCCTGTGTTTTTCGTGGTCCGCGCTTTCCGTGGTAACCGCCGCCGTCGTCTCAATCGCCTCGCGTCTGCGAAGCATCGCCACGAAGAACCCGCCCGTGTCTTGGTCGTGCGGTAGGATCCGCGCGCACCGGTCCAGGTGAAGGTCCCGTGTTGTATCCCCGCGCGGCGGCGGCCACATCGTCGCCGCCGCGCACGGCATCCCCGCGGCGACTGCGTTTTCGAAACTCGTGTAAAACTGACAATGCACGTCCTCTTCCGAATCCGAATCCTCCGCCGAGTCGTCGAAATCGCAGTCGTCCTCTTCCGAATCGGCGCCGAGGTTCGCGTTTTCGTTCGCACACGCAAACGCGAAACTTCTCCGCGCCGTTTCCGACCCGCGAACCACGTGCTCGCCCACTCTCCAATGGTGCACGCCTTTCCGGTGAAGCAAGCCTTTCTTCCCACAAACCCCGAGCGGGTTCGCAACCAGCTCGAACTCATCACCACCAAGACCGCACAAAACCGCCGCCACCACGGCTTCGTCCTCCACCGGGTTCAAACTGCACGTGCTGTACAACAGCACGCCCCCCGGTTTCACCAGTCGCAACGCGTTCGTCGCAATCGCAACCTGCGTCGCGTGCAGCGCGTTGCCGAGCCCGGGGTGCCACCGCTTCAAAACATCCGGATCCTTGCGAAGCGTGCCGTCGCCCGAACACGGGACGTCGGCGAGAACGGCGTGGTATCCTTTTGTTTGTTTGGTTTCTTTCGAGGCGCCGCCGCCGCGGCTCCCTTTGCCTTTGCCGGAGTCCGAAACCACCGTCTCCCAAAACACGGGCACCGGTATGTCCTGTCCCATCGCGCACGTCACCACCAGCGATCCTGTTTCGTGAACGTCCCGTTTGTGCCGCCCGAGCGCCTCCCGCAAGGTATCCACGCGTCGCGGGTTCCCGTCGTTCGCCACGACGAGGCCTGATCGCTGCGTTTTCGTCGCGCTGTTGTCCGCACTCGCCGCGGCTTTGGCGGACCCCGAACCGCGCCCCTTGCTGCAAAAACTCACCGGGCTCACCAGCTCCAAAAGCTGCATGGTTTTGTTTCCCGGTGCCGCGCACACGTCAAGCACGCGGTCGCCTGGTTTCAGTACACGCGAAAGCGCAAGCACGGGGAGCATGGAGACAGCTTCTTGCCGCGCGCACACCCCGTTTGCCACGCCGACGGTCACGGCGTTTGCGACGAGCGGGTGCAGTTTTCTGTGGTGCCCTGCTTGCGCCTGGTCCGCCACCGGGTCCAAGCACCGCCACCCTTCGCCTGGTGGCATCCAAGGAATAGGAGCTATCAAGCCTATCTTTTGTAACGGTTTCAGCTTGTGGAACACGAACTCCGCCGACGT
>Ga0115001_10003454_pt1 | contig 11798 bp, 6 predicted proteins | sample ArcticOcean_MG_C_12_FD_89869 | JGI IMG/M metagenome (GOLD analysis project Ga0115001, IMG submission 89869) | Marine microbial communities from western Arctic Ocean - ArcticOcean_MG_CB8_130 | ecosystem: Environmental > Aquatic > Marine > Oceanic | place: Arctic Ocean: Canada Basin | collected... | reverse complement strand
TCACGCGATCTAAAGTGTTCTCTAAAGCGGAAATTGACCAGATTTCAAAGGGCAACTTCTTCTGCTTTTTCTTCTTCGCGTTTGTGATTTGCGAGATCGTTTTTGTCCCTTGCCGTACGTCTCGCTCGTTTTGTTTACCCGCGCAGTGTTTTCTAGCGATTTCATTTGAAGAAAACTGACCGCGAAATGAAACGAAACGATTTCTCTCTGTTAATATTATTGCCCTTCGTTTGATGTTTGAAACGGACGAATCAGTTAACGCAGTGTGGCGTGAATGCGCAGATGATTTCGTTCACAAACGTGACGATGGAATCGGAAAAGTTCGTTTGCGTGAGAGAAACCGGGGTATCGAACGCGGTCGTGATCGTGGACGTTTCGAACCCGTCGCAGGTGATGAAGAGACCGATAACGGCGGACTCGGCGTTGATGAATCCATTGGAGAAGATCATAGCGTTGAAGGCGAACGGCGAGGATGGGAGAGATCATTTACAGATTTTTAATATCGAGCAGAAGATGAAGATGAAGTCGCATCAGATGAGCGAATCGGTCGTGTTTTGGAAGTGGTTAGACTCGCAAATGATTGGCGTCGTGACGAATACGTCGGTTTATCATTGGAAGATGAGTGGGGATTCTCAGCCGGAGAAGATTTTTGATCGAACCGCGAATTTGGCCGGGTCGCAAATTATATCCTATAAAGCGAGTAAGGATATGCAATGGTTTGCTTTGATTGGGATCGCGCCTGGAGATCAGTCGAGACCGGCGTTGGTGAAGGGGAACATGCAGTTATATTCGGCCGCGCAGCAAAGGTCGCAGGCGTTAGAGGCGCACGGAGCGGCGTTTGGGACGTTTCTCGTTCCTGGGAACTCGAAAGAGTCGCAAGTCGTCGCGTTCGCGCAAAAGACCGTGAATCCAGGAGATGGTAGTTTACAATCAAAGTTACACGTGATCGAGCTCGGCATGCAGCCAGGGAACACGAATGCGTTCCAAAAGTGTCAGACAGAGTTGTTTTTCCCGGCTGAATACGCGGATGATTTCCCAGTATCGATGTCGATCTCAAAGAAGTATGGATTAATATATATCGTCTCCAAAGCTGGCTTATTGTTCGTACATGACATTGAAACCGGAGCCGCCGTGTATAGAAACAAGATCTCAAGCGATCCAGTGTTCCTCGCGTGTATTTCGGAAAAGACTGGCGGTATTTATTGCATCAATCGCCGAGGTCAAGTTATTTTGGCAACGATCAACGAAGCTGCAGTCGTACCTTTTGTTTCACAACAATTACAAAACGTCGAACTAGCTTTGTCTATTGCCGGTCGTGCGTCCTTACCTGGCGCTGAAGCGTTGATAACGCCGCGATTTGATGCTCTGTTTAATTCTGGCGATTTCAAAGGCGCCGCTGAGCTCGCCGCAAAATACGGGTCACTTCGTACTATGAATACGATCATGAAGTTCCAGCAAACACCTCAGCAACCTGGGCAGTCTCCGCCAGCGTTGCAATACTTTGGTGCGTGTTTACAAATGGGGAAATTGAACAAAGTTGAGTCCGTCGAATTGACAAAGTTGGTTTTACAGCAAAATAAGAAGCAGCTCATTGACCAATGGTTCGCCGAGGATAAGTTGGAACCGTCCGAAGAACTCGGGGATGTTATTTCCAAAGTCGATAGTGATATGGCGTTGAAGTTATACTCAAAAGCGCAATGTAATCCAAAGGTTTGCGCAGAACTCGCCAAGAGAGGTGACTTTGAGACGCTTACGGCGTATTGCGAACGCGTGAATTATACGCCAAATTACATGCAAATGCTTCAAACTTTGATGATGTCTGATCCGCCTTCGGCAGTTTCATTGGCACAGAGATGCTCGAAGATGACTCCGCCACCGTTAGACATGCAAGGCGTTGCGGATTTATTCTTACAACGAAACATGATTCGCGAGGCGACTTCGTTATTGCTCGATATTCTCAAAGATGATAACGAATCGCAAGCAGCTTTGCAAACGAAAGTCTTGGAAATCAATTTAGTTACTTATCCCAATGTAGCCGATGCGATTTTAGCGCAAGGTAAGTTGACTCATTACGATCGCCCGAGAATTGCGCAGTTATGCGAAAAAGCTGGATTGTACGGACGCGCGCTTCAACACTACACCGAGTTGAGCGATTTAAAAAGATGCGTTTCGGCAACTCACGCAATAGAACCGAGCGCTCTAGTTGAATTCTTCGGTACTTTGTCCAAAGAATGGGCGCTGGACTGCTTGAGGGAGCTTTTAAATGCGAATTTGAAGCAAAACTTGCAAGTCGCGGTTACAATTGCGAAAGAGTATACTGAGCAACTTGGCGTCAAAGAAATAATGAGTTTGTTCAAGGAGCGCGATTCTTTCGACGGACTTTTCTTTTACCTCGGCGCGTTGTTACCGACATCTGAAAACAAGGAAGTACATTTTAGATACATCGAAGCCGCATCGAAGATTCAACAAATCAAAGAGGTTGAACGCGTAACTCGCGAGAGTAACTTTTACGATCCAGAACGAGTTAAGCTCTTTTTAATGGAGGCAAAATTACCAGATGCGCGACCTTTGATTAATGTTTGCGATCGATTCGAATTCATTTCAGATCTCACGACGTTCTTATACAACAGCAACATGTTGCGATATATCGAAGGATACGTTCAGAAAGTCAATCCAAAGAATGCGCCAAAAGTTGTCGGGACTTTGATCGATTTGGAGTGCAGCGAAGAGTTTATTAAGAATTTAATCTTATCAGTTCGTTCGCTCTTACCGGTCGGCCCGCTCGTCCAGGAAGTCGAAAAACGAAATCGTTTGAAAATGCTCTCAGAATTCCTCGAACATTTGGTAAACGAAGGTTCGCAAGACCCAGAAGTGCACAACGCCTTGGGTAAAATGCTCGTGGATTCAAATAATAATCCAGAACATTTCTTGATGACGAACAAGTTTTATCAGCACGCGGTGGTTGGGAAGTATTGTGAAAGGCGCGACCCGAACTTGGCATGCGTCGCTTATCGTCTCGGTAACTGCGACAATGAACTCGTCAAGTGCACGAATACTAATTCCATGTTTAAAGTCCAAGCGCGATACGTCGTCTCGCGCATGGAACCAGAGCTATGGGAGAAAGTGTTGATGGATGAAAACAAGTACCGTCGTCAATTAATTGATCAAGTTGTATCAACAGCCTTGCCAGAGTCGAAGAACCCAGAGGAGGTTTCGGTGACGGTCAAGGCGTTTATGACTGCAGAAATGCCCGAGGAACTTATCGAGCTTTTGGAAAAGATTGTGTTACAAACCTCCGCGTTCTCGAACAATCCAAACTTGCAAAACTTACTCATTCTAACTGCAATCAAAGCAGACAAGACGAGAGTGATGGAGTACGTGAACCGATTGGACGATTTCAACGGACCAGAAGTTGGTGAAATCGCTGCCGGGAACGAGTTATATGAAGAAGCGTTGGCAATTTACAAAAAATTCAACTTGCATGTCGATGCGATGAATATTTTGATCGAGTCTTTAGAAGATATTGGAAGAGCGATGGAGTACGCAGAGCGTGTTGATACGCCAGAGGTATGGTGCCAACTCGGAAAAGCGCAGTTATTGGTAGGTGGCAAGGATGGAGTCAAAGCGGCCATTGTTTCTCTCATCAAAGCGAAAGATATCACTACGTTTGATGACGTTGTCGAAGCGGCGAGAAAGTTTGACGAGTATGAAGCAATGGTACCGTATTTACTCATGGTCAGAAAAAGCTATAAAGATCCCAAAGTGGACACGGAAATTGTTTACGCGTATGCCAGAACTGACGAACTCTCGGCGCTTGAATCATTTCTCTCAAAACCAAACGCTGCAAATTTGCAGACTGTCGGCGACAGATGCTATGAAGAAGGGTTATACGAAGCTGCCAAAGTCTTGTACACGTCGTTGTCAAACTGGGGTGCGCTCGCATCGACTTTAGTTCGTTTGCGACAGTTCCAGGCTGCGGTTGAAGCGGCGAGGAAAGCGAATACTCCCAAAACTTGGAAAGAAGTATGCTTTGCATGCGTTGAAGAGCAAGAATTCAGACTCGCGCAGTTGTGTGGCTTGAATATCATTCTCCAAGCGGATGAATTGGAAGCACTTTCGGACTTTTATCAAGAACGCGGTAACTTTGAAGAGCTCATACAGCTCATGGAGGCTGGGATCGGTTTAGATCGCGCGCATATGGGCATTTTCACCGAGCTCGGAATTTTGTTCGCCTATCACAAACGCGATAAGCTTCACGAACACTTGAAATTGTTCTCGCAGCGTATTAACATTCCAAAATTGATTCGTGTTTGTGAGGATGTGCACGCATGGGACGAACTGTGCTTCTTATATGTTCAATACGACGAATATGACAACGCTGCTGAAGTGATGATGAAGCACCCAGACGCGTGGGAGCACATTCGATTCAAAGATGTTTGCGCTAAATTATCTAACGTGGATGTATACTACAAAGCGATCAAGTTTTATTTCTCCGACCATCCAAAAGAGTTGAACGATTTATTAGTCGTCTTACAATCCAGAGTGGATCATTCCAGAGTCGTCGCTTTAATGCGAAAGCTCGAAGCGTTAGCGCTAGTGAAACCATATTTAGTCGCGGTCCAACCAGCAAACTTAGCCGCCGTCAACGATGCGATAAACGAACTCGCAATCGAAGAAGAAGATTTTGAAGCATTGCGATCGTCCATCGATACGTACGATAATTGTGATCAAATTTCTTTAGCCGTGTCTTGCGAAAAGCACGAATTGATTGAGTTTCGCCGAATCGCCAGTCACATTTATCAAAGAAACAAGCGATGGCGTCAATCCGTCGCTTTATCCAAACGCGACAGCTTATACAAAGACGCAATGGATTGTGCTGCTAAATCGGGCGAGCGCGAGATTGCCGAAGAATTACTCGAATTCTTCCTCGAAGAGAAGAAAAAAGAGTGTTTCGCTGCGTGCATCTGTACGTGCTACGACTTGTTAAAGCCCGATTACGTCTTGGAAAAAGCGTGGATGAACGGTTTATCCGAATACGTCATGCCGTACATGATTCAAGTCGTTCGCGAGTATTCAAACAAAGTCGACGAGCTCGTGCAAGATAAAATCGATAAGCAAAATGAAAGTAAAACGCAAGAGATGGAAAAGGAAAAAGAGCAAATGCAACAGAATCTTTACGCGCAGCTGATGCCCGCGGCGTTGCCTGCTCCTCCGTCGTCAATGGGTTTCGATAACGGTGACCAAAACGGATATCAGCAGCAGCAATATTATCCTCCAAATCAAAATCAAGGAGGTTTTTATTAGAATTATCGTTATACATATATCAAAGAAACTACCAACAACATAAATTAATCCAAGTACGTATATGACGGCATTACAAAGCGCGTAGTAAGTTCCTCACTATCATATACATCTCGCATCAACAAAAATGTCATCGAGACTACTATCGCAATTACAATCGAAGCTAATAAAAACGCACTCGAACACTAATCAATCTTGTTCGACTCTGTATAATCATCATCAACATAATAATAATAATAATAATAATAATAATCAGAAGAAGAAGAAGAAGAAGAAAAAGTGCACCAAAATAAGTAGCGCGATAACGAACGAACGTGCGAAGTTTCAAGTGCCTCTACCGAAATCTGGTGCACTGAAACCATCGAGAGAGATCGAGAACGAGGTCGAAAGATTTCCATGGAAAGGAGGTTTAGAGCCTTGCGAGGACCACTATGAACGCGTGAAATTGACTGCTGATGTAAAAAATGAGCAAAAGGTACCGAAAGAGTTGAAGGGCGGGAAATTATATAGGTTAGGACCTGGACGTGCGAGATTGGGCAAGAAGAAGTACGCGCATTGGTTCGACGGCGACGGTTGCATACACGAAGTATCGTTTACGAGCGAAGGTGAGGTTTATATGCGCTCGGCGTTCGTGCGCACGGAGAGGTATAAAGCGCAAGAGCGAAAAGTGAATAGTTTTGTTGCGAATGGCGGGAAAGAAGAGGATCAGGAGGTTGTCGCCGCGAGAGGGGCTTGGACGCAAGCGAGCGATGCGATGGATAATTTAGGAAAATTCCCCACGAACCCGGGGAATACGAGTCCCATCGTGTTCAACGACACACTTTTAGCTTTATGCGAAGGCGGACCGCCGATTGAGATTGATAAAGTTACGCTTAAAACAAAAGGAGAATATAAGTTTAAAAATGCAGATATAAATGGTGGATTTCCAATGGGCTTTGCCGCGCATTCGAAGATCGATGCGAACGATGGGTATATGTACGCATGGGGTCTGGCATCTCCGCCAGCGATTGGTCACAGAGTGGCGAAGATTTCACCTAAAGGCGAGGTTTTAAAAACCGCGAGCGTTCCTTTACCGGACCCGTTTGGATTTTTTCTCTTGCACGACGCGTGCGATACCGAAAATTATATCGTTTTTGTCATCATTCCATGGAAAGCTTCTCTCGTGGAAATCATGCCAGCGCTTATTGGTTATGAGAGTTTTGGCCATTCGTTTTCTTACGATTCGAGTGCGAAGACAAGAATCGTAGTCATGCGCAAATCCGACTTGAGCGTTGCATTAGAAGTTGATGTAGATAACTTTAGTTCATACCATAACGCCGGTGCATACGAAGATGAAAATGGAGACGTTCACGCAATCGTCTGCAAGTTAGACGGTTCAAGGAAAGATTTGGAGAAGAATTTCGCCGATATGTACGCATCTACATGGACTGAGAAGCAATATAATCATTTATATGACGTACATATATCGATGAAACAAAAATTAGTGCTTTCTGAAACCAAAATCGGTGGCAAACACGCAAAACCAATGGAATTTCCGGTGATATCACCTTTATGGTCTAAAGCGAAGACGAAATCAAAACCCGAGTTCATATACACGTTATGTTTCGGCTCCAGAGGTGGTGGCTATTTTGACACGATTCAAAAAGTAAAAACTAAAAGTCATACCAGCGACGACGACGACGACGACGACGAAATACACCTCGAATACGTCTCAAAACCTGGCCATTTCCCATCCGAAGTCGCGTTTGTTCCCAAAACGTCTTCGACGTACGAGGACGACGGGTTTTTGGTCTTTCTAGAATACTCTGCCATTCGCCACGCGAGCGATGTCGTCGTCTTAGACGCGAAATCCATGCTCGAGCTCTTTCGCTGGGAAGCTCCTTATCACGTCCCGTACACGTTCCACGGTCATTGGGAAAAAAATTCATAACATAGTCACTATAGGTTTCTTCTTACTAGGCATTTGTAAGAGTTGTATATATTCGTAGTAGGCAAAAGATTGGAAAAGTCTCTTCGTTACTTCAAAACAAACGAATGTTTCGCGCGGTCGCGCAAACGCGCGCAATTAACTCAAAAACGACTCGCGACCACACGTTCACACCTGCACCGCACTCCGGTTACCACAGACGCGCGCCATCCATAAACGATCGAATCAACGACTTGCAAAGCAAGAGATTCTTCGAAGGTTGGTACTTTCGTTTGACTCAACCTGAAGAAATAGGGAAATCGGTGTCGTTGATATTCCACGTGTTCGATCCGGATGATTCAAAGAGCTCGAGGCGAGGGTTCGGAGCGCAATGCGTTGGGCCGAATGGGGAATATTTATACCGAGCGAGTGAGGACGTGAACAGGTTCAGGGCCGAAGCGCATAAGCTTGAGATATTCTCCGATTTTGGTCGTCCAAGTGATGCGATGATGATACCTAAAATAGACGACGTAGAAGTGATAGATTTTGATGACGAGAACGATGAGAAAAGGAAAGAGTTCTTCGAGGTTTCGAAATTAGGAACGAAACATAGAGGGTATTTAAGAGCTAAAAAGGACGATGAAGAGAGGAGTAGTACGATATCGCCATGGTTTGGGAGCGATGTTAAGGAGTACGTAAAATGGGATATAGACGTGCAGCCTTTGAAGACGTACGGGAGCGGTTCGGAGTCGGATAAGGCCGTTTCTCCGGCTGGATGGTTAGCGTCGTTGCCTTTGCTGGAACCGCATTATCAGATTTTATTTGCACACGCCATGGCGAGTGGGTACGTTGAGATTGATGGTGAGAAGACGGTGTTTTCGAACGCGCCATTTTACGCCGAGAAGAATTGGGGAGGCGGCGGCTTCCCGAGGAAATGGTTTTGGACGCAATGTAACTCGTTTCCAGAATATCCAGATCTATCAGTCGTTGCAACTGGAGCGAATCGTGGAGTAGTTGTTTCGCCTGGAACGTACGAAGACGTTGGCATGATTGCCATTCATTACGGTGATTTGTTCATACAATTCTCTCCAGTCGGTGCGGATAAAACGGTGAAAACGAAGAGTTCGTACGTCGGCGAGAACACAATCGTGAAAACTACGACGTTCAAATGGAAAATCCATCCATGGGGAAGTTGGGAGGTATTCGCTACAGGTGGTTCATACGAATGCATAATCACCGGTTCGTGCGAGCGAGATTTACAGAAATCGAAAACGACCGTCCTCAGAGCGCCGGCGCCCGATAACACCACCGGCATGCTCCCGCTCTGCCGCGAAACGTTCTCGGGCGATTTACAAGTCTCGTTATACAAAATCGACTTTAAAACGAAGCAAAGAACGAAAACGATATTCGAGAACGTGGATGCAGGGAAAACCGCTTGCTTAGAAGTCGGCGGCGGCCCTTGGGAAGAACCTTGGGAAATCTCCGCGGACGTTAAAGACCCTTTAGCGAGCGCTTTGGCGATTACTGACATAAACGTCGATTTCATTCAAGGTTTCGGTGCCCTTTTCGGTCTCGACGTCGTCCCTGGTTTATAAATTGTTTTATTGCGTGAATATCGCGCGAATAAAATAGAGAGAGAAGAACCATTTTGTGCACAAACACATTAAAGTAGTAGTAGTAGTAGATTAGAAATAGAAAAAAGTGAGCGCGTCACAACGACGACGACGACGACGAAAACAAAGTAAACACGTTCAAAATGACTGCACAATCGTACTACTACCGCAACTACACCGCATCGCTCGTAAACCTCAAAAACAGCGTCAGAAAATCATCGCAATCGCACTCATCCAGCTTCGCTACGGCGGCAGCCAATTGCATCGATTTCAAGAACGAGATTGGGACAACTGATGATGATCCAAAAGTGAACGAAGAAATCGATTTGAAATGCGTGAGAATGGCGTCGGATGGGAAAGGCCTGTGCGAACTACCTTCCGGGATCATATGCATGGTCACCGGGGCGACCATAGGCGAAGTAGCGAAAGTGAGGATCACTGACAAGAAGAGCTCTGTTATGTTCGGCGTGAAAGTAGGGATCAAGCAGAGGTCAGAGTTTTATCAGAAACCGATTTGTGAACATTTCGGTACGTGCGGCGGGTGTACTTGGATGGATGTGAAATATGAGCAACAGTTGAAACTGAAAAGGTTAATGGTCGTCGAAGCGTTTGGGAAGAACGGGAGATTAGGGAGTGATTTGGCCGAGAAGTTAGTGAGCGAGACGGTTGGGATGTATATGAATAGTACTAGTATGACGAGTAATAGAGAGAATTTACCGCCGCCGATGCGTTTTAGGAACAAGATGACGTTCGCGTTTGGAGTAGATAATAGTATAGAAAAAGGTGGATCGAAGATTGGGTTACGACCGCCGAATTCGAACGACGTCGTCGTCGACGTTTCTACTCCGAACGGATGCTATTTACAATCCGAAGACGCGAACGAAGCGTTGAAAGTTATTCAGAAATCGTTACGAAAGGCTGGGAAATCTTTACCTCCGTTCGATAGAAGATTTGGTTCGGGTACTTTGCGTTCTGCGACGATTCGCGAAAACACAAATGGGGAAATCGATGTTGAATTCGAAAGCACTTCGCGCGAATCAGCCGTTAAAACAGGTCCACTCGCAGAATTGATGAAAGAAACGGCTGAAGTTAAAAACGTGAAATCGGTCACGCACGTTCAAATCGATAGAGTTGCTAATTTAAAGAGCTCTGGAAGAGGCAGAAATCAATCGAGCGTAAAAAACGGCTCAAAACCTCCTGCGAGTAATCGAAAAGTGAAAACTTCGTTATACTCGGATGAAGATTCAAATAATAACTGGGAAGTCGAACTATGCGGTTTAAAATTCAGGGCCAAACCGGAATCATTTTTTCAAACAAACGCGAAACAAGCGGAAGTTTTAGTAAACGCTGCGGTAGATGCACTAAGGCCTATATTCATAAATAACGATGATAATAACAAAGAGGAAGAAAAACAGAAGATTGTGTTAGATTTATTCTCCGGAGTCGGCGTTTTCGCTCTAGCGTGCGCGAAGGAACTCCCATCAAACGTAAAAGTCATTGGCTACGAAATCGTAAAAGAAGCCGTGGAAGACGCGAATGAAAATATAAACTTGAACGCAATCGATCCAAAACGCTGCGAATTTTACGTAAAAGATTTGACCGAAAAAGGCTCTCTAGAGGGACTGAATTTCGTAAAAGAAGTCGATGCGATCATCGTCGATCCAGCAAGGGCTGGGTGTTCGCGCGAAATCTTGCACGAAATAAGAAAACTCAATCCGAAGCGCATCGTTTATGTTTCGTGCAACCCTGGTACGCAAGCGAGAGATGCTTCGATCCTCAACGGTAACGAAGATAACGATAACGACGACGATGTTGACGAAAAGCTTCCGACATACAAACCGGTTTCGATCGTGCCAGTAGACATGTTTCCGCACTCGTTGCACGTAGAGACAATAGCAATATTTGATAGAATATAATAATAAATAGACTTGATACGGTAGAGGAATATAATAAATAAAAGAAATTAATTGATTAAAGCTTCAATCCTAAAGCGATGCCGGACATTAAACCACCAGCGCTTGGCAACGCCGTCTCAAAGAATCCAACCGCTTTCACTTTCGCGTATTGAACGTCGTTCAAATCAACCTTACCGTCCTTGTTCAAATCGGCTACTAGCGAACCTTTTTGCACGAACTTCTCCACGTTCTTCCATTTCACGTCGATCAAGTCGTTCATCTCTAACCAACGTAATAACGCGAAGAACGAGGCGACGCCTAAACAGGCGACTTTGACCGTCGATTTTATTGCATACCCAACGCCTACACCAACCGCCGTGGATACGCCGAACTCTTGCGTGAATATCTTCCCAAACTCTTTCACGTCCAACTGAAACAAATCACCAGCCTTATTGATACTACTCTTCGGAGGATTCTTAGTTTTCGCTCGCGCTTCGTGCGCGAATAACGTCAAAGAAGAAGCAGCGACTCCAATGATTATCATTTTCTTAGCGTTCATCGCGTTCTGTCGTTTACTCGCACGAATAGATAACGAACACCCGCGCCTGTTATCGTTCGAACTCGCATTGACAACATTAACGGTTCCAATTCGATTATGATTATTAAGCGGCGGTATGTTCATGTTTAGATTCAAGCAGAGTAAAGGCGTGGACGAAAAAATATAGAGTTCTTCGTCCAATCGCTCGACGACGCTGTTGGTTTTACGCGTTGGTTATTATTGTCGTCGCGTGGAAAATGTTAATGACTTAATATGTTAAAAAACACGTTTGATGAACGGTCAAAATGCTGGTCACATCAAAGTAGGGATGGGGAATTCCTTCTCCGAAGAAACGGGATTTTTTTTGCTTTCTCTGGAGAATCAATTAAGTGCTTTTTTTTGGGCCGCGAAATTTTTTTGCTATTAGATTCTAACGCGTTTGAATGCGTTCGGAATCAATATATATGCGTTTATTTGTTGTTTTTTAGTGTACAATTAAAACATTGATTGGCGCGAGCCGTATCCCCTGGATTGAAAATCCAGTC
>Ga0115001_10003445_pt1 | contig 11809 bp, 15 predicted proteins | sample ArcticOcean_MG_C_12_FD_89869 | JGI IMG/M metagenome (GOLD analysis project Ga0115001, IMG submission 89869) | Marine microbial communities from western Arctic Ocean - ArcticOcean_MG_CB8_130 | ecosystem: Environmental > Aquatic > Marine > Oceanic | place: Arctic Ocean: Canada Basin | collected... | reverse complement strand
AACTGGAGAAAATTTTACAGGTTGTACTAGAGGAACAAGTGCACCCTACAGAGGTGCTGCACCACAACGTACAACAGCAGGAACTCATCCTATAGGAGCAAAAGTATTTGGGGCCTATAAAGTTATTTCTTTAAATGAAACACAAGTTAAAGGTAATGGTCAACCTGAGTTTACAACTCAATTTGATGGTGTAAATGTTACATTAGCAAGTAATGCAACATCCACAGAAACAGGGGGCGGTTTATTATGTACAATCGGACCCATTAATGATAGAGCTTAATTATGGCAACACATTATACATACGCAACTTTAACAACAGCAATTAGAGCTTTTACAGAAGTTGATAACGATCCTGCTGTTACGGCTGTTGTATTAACTCAGACTATTATTGATGAATTTATCATGGCTGCAGAGCATAGAATTAATACTGAATTACCTATGGACTCAGACAGACTTGTTAAAGAAGGTACTTTAGTTGCAGATGACAATACAATTAATTCACCAGCAGGGGCTTTATTTATAAGAGGTGTAGAAGTATTTAATACTGCTAATACTACTGAAGAAGGAACTTGGTTAGAAAAAAAAGATCAAACTTATTTATCAGAATATGTAGGAAGATTAACAGGTCCTCAAGGAGATTTAACTGGACAAGATGTTACTGGATTACCTAAGTATTATGCAATGTTTGGTGGTGCTACAGGTCTTACAGATTCAACGTCTGGAGGTATGTATATAGCCCCTACACCGGATGCTAATTATAGATTTAGAATATATTACAACAAACTGCCGGTAGCATTATCTGGATCAAATACAACAACTTATTTAAGTAATTATATGCCACAAATCTTATTATATGCTTGTTTGGTAGAAGCATATGGATTCTTAAAAGGTCCAATGGATATGTTGACATTGTATGAAAATAAATATAAAACAGGCATACAACAGTTTGCAGGAATGCAAATTGGGAGAAGAAGACGAGACGATTATACTGATGGTACAGTTAGAATACAAGTCAAGTCACCTTCACCATAAAAAATTAGGAGATAAAAATTATGACAATCGCATCAGCAGTATGTTCAAGTTTTAAAAAAGAATTATTTCAAGGGTATCATGACTTTGATGCTAACGGATCAGGTGGAGACACTTTTAAAATAGCTTTATACACAAGTGGCGCAACTTTAAACGCGACAACTACAGTTTATTCAACTAACCCAGGTGGCGGATCAAACACTGAAGTAGCAAACGGTAATGGATACACGACAGCAGGAAACACACTTGTAAATACTGGTGTAGGTTTAACTTCTACTACTGCATTTACAGATTTTTCTGACACGTCTTGGACATCAGCATCTTTCACAGCGAACGGTTGTTTAATTTACAACACACAAGCTAATGGTGGTTCTGGTACTACAAACGCTGTATGTGCTGTAGCTTTCGGTGGAGACAAAACTGTTTCTTCAGGAACTTTTACAATACAATTTCCAACTAACGACGCATCGTCTGCTATTCTGAGATTAACAGCATAGGGAGGAACTCCTTATGTCCGTAATCAGAACTTTCACAGTAACGGTAGGTAACCCCGGTTCTGGTAACAGATATTATATAGACGGAGTCTTACAAGAAACTGTAAATCTTGCAGAAGGTTACACTTATAGATTTGATGTTTCTGATAGTTCGATGGGTCCTCACCCATTTAAATTTTCTACAACAAGCAATGGAACACACAACGGCGGTTCTGAATACACAACAGGAGTAACAACTTCTGGAACAACAGGTCAAGCAAATGCTTATGTTCAAATAGCTGTAGCAGCTTCTGCACCACAACTTTATTATTATTGTCAATATCACTCAGGAATGGGTGGATCAGCAAACACTGTAGAGTCAGATTCTTGGAACGTTTTAGAATGGGGTCAAAATTCTTATGGCACACAAGATACAGTTAATGTTTCTCCAACAGGTATTTCTTTTTCTTCAGACATAGGTTCAATTATTGCTTCAGCCGATAGAGGTTGGGGTGCTGATGCTTGGAGTAATGGTGAATGGGGAGAACTTAACAATGATACTGCTATTCTTACAGGTTTATCTTTTAGTGCAGATATTGGTGCAGCAACAGCTTTTTCAGAACAAGGTTGGGGTAACTCCACATGGGGCACTGCTCCTTATGGTGATAGTTTTAGTCCTACCGTTGCACTTACTGGTCTTAGTATAACTTCAGAGTTAGGCGAATTACCTTATGCACAATCTGAAGAAGGTTGGGGTAGAGATGAATGGGGAATTGGTAACTGGGGTGAAAATACTACAAAAGTTTTATTAGATGGTTTATCGATGTCAGCTTCTCTTGGACCAGATGGTTGGGGAATAAATTCATTTGGTGATGGACAATGGGGAGGAGAATTTACATTTAAACCTGAAAGTATAATTGTACCAACTGGTCAAACTGCATCTGCTGCATTAGGATCAGCGACAATTGGTAGACTAGATATGATATTTAGTGTTTCTTCACCTGGAACAATTGGTGCAGGTCTAGGCACTCCAAGTATAAATAATGGTTCAGATCATCAACAAGGTTTAGCAAGTTTTGCAATACCTGCTGCAGTAGGATCAGTGGTAGCTTTACCAAATACAATTGCAGCATTAACTGGTTTAGAAGTAACGGCAGAAGTTGCAGAAGTTAGTGTCGGTTCAGTAGAATTAATTGATTTAACTGGTGTAGTTTTAAAAGGTGCAATAGGGTCAACCGCTGTAGATGGTATGGCAGTGGGTATAACTGGTGTAACTTTTGAAGCAGATGTAGGAGCAATAAGTCCAACAAACATGACTGTAGGATTGACAGGACAAGCGTTTACTGCTAGTTTACAGACTGTAGGTTTTGGTCAAATTGGATATCAAGATGTTGACATCACAGGTGAAACATCATATACAGACGTTAACCACGCAGCTTAATAGGAGAACAAAATTATGGCATCAACTTATACGGATCTCGGTCTAGAATTAATGGCAACCGGCGAAAACGCTGGCCAATGGGGAACAAAAACAAACGCAAACCTAAGTTTAATTGAACAATTAACTGGTGGTGTTAACTCTCAAGCTGTAACTGATTCAGGTACACCAACTGCTTTAACAATAGCAGATGGTGCTTTAACAGGAACTGCTCAACACAGAGTTATAGAATTAACAGGATCAATAACTGGAAACAGAATTGTAACTTTTCCATTACTTACAGAAAATTTTTATTTTATTAAAAACGGAACATCTGGTGCATACACAGTACAGATAAAAGCTGTATCTGGTTCAGGTGCAACAGTTACTTTTGGAGCAACTGATAAAGGATATAAAATAATATATCTTGATGGTATTGCAACTAATACTGGTGTTATTGAAGTACCTTTAGGAGATACTAACGAAGTAACTCTTACAGGGACCCAGACTTTAACAAACAAAACTTTAACAGCACCTAAAATCGGTACTTCTATTTTAGATACTAATGGAAACGAATTAGCTTTACTTACAGCTACGGGTTCAGCAGTAAATGAATTTACAATAGCTAATGCTTCAACAGGAGCAGCACCAACTCTTTCAGCAACAGGTGAAACTAATGTTGGTATAAACATTAAACCTAAAGGAACTGGAGAAACAGTTTTTGGTTCAGGTGCAGCAGCCGCAACACTTACAACAAGTGGTGCATACGATTTAGTTTTAGATACAAATGGGGGTACTAATTCAGGTACTATTACAATTACAGATGGTGCCGCTGGTGCTATTAATATTGCCCCTAACGGATCAGGTGTAGCACAGGTTGGTGGATCAGCAATTAAAGTTGCAGGACTAGAGACTATGTGGGTTCCATCAGCAGCAATGTATGGAGCTACAACTAACCCAGCAGACGCACAACAAGTTGAAACAACAGCTATAAGACCTGATATGAAAGTATTAGATTTTGATGCAAGTACAAATGAATTTGCACAATTTTCAGTAGCTTTTCCTAAATCATGGAATGAAGGAACAGTAACTTATCAAGTATATTGGACTCCAAGTAGTACAAATACAGGTAACTGTTTATTTCAATTACAAGGTGTAGCAGTTGGGGATGGTGATACTATTGATGTTGCTTACGGAACAGGAATTACAGTTACAGACGCTGGTATAGGAACAGTAGAAGATCAACAAATTTCTCCAGTAAGTAGCGCAGTTACAATTGCAGGTTCTCCTGCGGTAGGTGAACAAACTTACTTTCAATTATTAAGATTAGCGGCAGACGGTTCAGATACTTTTACTGGGGATGCTAGAGTTCTTGGTATTAGAATATTCTTTACTACTGATGCAGCTAACGACGCATAAGGAATTTAGATATGAGAGATTTAAAAAATAAACTTACTTCAGGTAAGAACACAAAAAATATACAAAACAGAAAAGGTAAATCATTCGGTTATCAAGTCTTAGGATTTGGTGCTGGTGGTGGTGGTGCTGCCCCTTATGAAATAATTATGATGGTGGTTGCAGGTGCCGGAACTGGTGCGTTTACTGGTGGCGGAGGAGGAGCAGGAGGATACAGAACTTCAACTCAACAAGATATTCCTGCTGGTGAGACTTTAACAATAACAGTAGGAGGAGCATCGGCTGATTCTTCAGTTGCTGGTGGTTCTGTTTCAACAATTTTAAGCACACGTGGTGGATCTGGAGGTGTATATTATGATCCCGTAGGTCAAACCGGTGGATCTGGTGGTGGCGGTGGCGGTGGTCACGGTAATATAAATAATCCAGGCGGAGGATATCAACCTGGTGGAGCTGCTGGAAACACACCATCAACTTCTCCTAGTCAAGGTAACCCAGGAGGAAATGGTGCTAACTTAGGTTACCCTAATTTTTCCGGTGGTGGAGGCGGTGGAGCTTCTGCATCAGGAACTGCTGCACCAAACGGTCAAGGTGGTATTGGTACACAAAATAATATTATAGATGGCTCAACTCAAGTTTACTACGCTGGTGGCGGTGGTGGATCTGGTGGAGGCGGTGGTGGATCTGGTCAAGGCGGTCAAGGTGGCGGCGGTCAAGGTAGTGGTGGTGCTGGTCAACAAGGTCAAGCCAATACTGGAGGCGGTGGCGGCGGTGGTCGTGATGGTGCTTACCCTGGAGGAAGTGGTATTGTTGTATTAAAAGTACCAACGGAAAATTATTCTGGAACAACAACAGGCTCTCCAACTGTTTCAAGTTATGGTGACTTTACAATTCTTAAATATACTGGTTCTGGGGGTTACACAACATAATGGCTCATTTTGCAAAAATAGATTCGAATAACGATGTAGTAGATTGCATAGTAGTTGATAATTCTGTAGCAACAACAGAAACTGCGGGACAAAATTTTATAGCAAACGTTTTAAAAAAAGAAGGGACTTGGTTACAAACTTCTTACAATACTGTAGCAGATGTACATAGACTTGGTGAAACACCTTTAAGAGGAAATTTTGGAACTAAGGGTTCTACATGGGATCCAATTCTTGAAATTTTTATGCCAGAAAAACCTTATCCTAGTTGGGTAATGTCAAACAGTGCTTCTAAATGGACTTCACCATTAGGTGATAGACCGGCACTTACAGCTGAACAAGAATCACAAAATGCAGCAGATACCCACGATTGGTTTTATTATTGGAATGAAGAAAATCAAGGTTGGGAACTATTTGATACTTTAGCATAAAGTATTTACAATTTACTCTAAAACATATATACTTTTAAAAAGTATGAAAGCAGAAACAAACACACAGAGTGACTATGATTATTGGTTATGGGAAAATTACTATACTCCTAAACAAATTAAAAATTTTAACAATTTACTAAAAAGAAATTGTAAAATAGTAGAACCACGTAGTGCACATGCAACAAACATTAAAGGGGAATCACTTAAAAATGTTAAGACTTTTTTAATTCCTCTAAAAAAATGTGGTAAATATGTCGACCCTATTTTAGACCAGATCTATCGCACAAATAATATAAATTTTTCATACAATCTTTTTAATGAGTACAGTAAAATGGATTGTGGTAATTATAACATTTACTCTTCTGACACTAAAGCTAGTTATGACTGGCATATAGATAAATCTAAAAATATGCTTTTTGATATTAAATGGACAGTATTAATTAATCTTTCTGAAAAAAAATATGATGGGGGTAAGTTTCAAATTTTTAACCAAGGAGAGTATGACATACCTGGTTTTAAAAGTGGAGCAATGTTAATGTTTAAATCACATTTAAATCATAGGGTTACTCCAGTAACAAAAGGAGAAAGAAAAAGTTTTACTATTTTTTTTTGCGGGTCAAGATGGAGATAATAGAATGACAACTAAATGGGTTTTTCAAAAAAAAGATTGTGTTAACTACTATGCTTTTCACGAAAAAGTATTTACTGATCTAGAATGTGAAGACATAATAAAGTTAGGTGAAAAACAAATTTTAGAACAAGGCTCTGTTGGAAATGAAAAATTAATTAACGAAAAACAAAGAGCAGGAAAAATTTCTTGGATAACTCCATCTAAAGAAAGTATTTGGTTGTTTGAAAAAATAAGTGCTTACATAGAACGATTAAATAAAGATTTTTTTAATTTTGATTTAGATGGTTTTCCCGAAGATTTTCAATTCACTAAATATAAAAAAAACCAGTTTTATGATTGGCATGTAGACAGAGGTTATAATTCTAATTATGCAAGAAAATTATCTTTTTCATTGCAGCTTACTAAACCCAGTAAATATAAAGGTGGTGATTTAGTTTTGTGTCAGTCCAACAAACCAGATATTCTTAAACATAGAGAACAAGGGACTCTAATAGTTTTCCCTAGTTTCACTTTACATAAAGTAAATGCTGTAACTAAGGGGGAAAGAAATTCTTTGGTAGGGTGGAGTTCAGGGTCAAGTTTTAGATGAATAATTTTAACAACTTAACAATAGGACAAACATGGAAATAAAAAACATATTTAGTATTCCTTTAGGCATAAGTGTAAATGAAGACTATAAAAAAACACAAAAAAATTTAATTAAACATTGTAATAAAATAAAAAGTAAAAATAAAACAGGTGGTAAATATTGGGAGGCAAAACTTTATAACACTTTTAGTACACACCCTGTTCATTCGGATGAAAAATTTAAAGATATTAATAACTTTATATTTTCAGAAGTTACAGATTTTTCAAAGAAAATAGGCTACGGACATTTTGGAGTTGCTTGCGCAGAAAGTTGGTTTAATATTTATGATAAATACGATTATCAAGAAAACCATGATCATGTAGGTTATGACATATCGGCTGTATATTTTTTACAGGGGTCAGATAAAACTGGCACTTTAAATTTTAAAAATCCCGCTCCTTCAAAAAGAAGCAATTTATTTAATCCTGAAAATCAATACACCTTTTCTACTATGTGCATAAAACCTCAACCAGGTTTATTAGTTATATTTAATTCTAATTTAATGCATTCAGTTAGTCAGAACTTAAGTAATGAGAAACGAATATCGTTAGCATATAATTTTAAACTTTTAAATAGAAAGGAATATGAAAATTTTTTTTAAAGAAAAACAAAATTTTTTAACAAAAGAAAATAAAGACTTTATTAAAGACACTCTTTTTAGTAAAAGTTTTCCATTTTTTTTTCAAGAAGGTACAACCACCGACAAACCTGAAGATGTTATTTTTTGTCATGTTGTGTTAAAAAGACTAGAAGAGACTAAAGATCTTAAAGACGCTATAAATACCGATGATATAACTTATCTTAATACATTAGATATTTTAAATAATTTTTGTAGAAAGATAGGAGAAAAACCAAATTTTTATACAAGGATTTCTTACAATATTACAATACCCAATAAAAACAAAGCCTGTGGTATTCATGTAGATCATGTCTTTAATCACAAACAAATTATTATCTATTTAAATGAGTCAAGTGGCAATACTTTTATTGTAGATAAAAAAAATAAAGTAGTAAAAGAAATACCCTATGAATTAGGTAAGGGTGTGTGCTTTGAGAATTTACCACACTATCAAGAGTATCCTAAATTTGGAGCAAGAATTGCGTTAGTAGCTACTTTTATTTAATCTTGAAATTAAGCATAATCTGATATAATAGCTAATAAACAGGATTTTATATGTTACAAAAATTAGGCTTTGCTCCCGGATATAATAAACAAGTTACTGAATTAGGCGCTGAAGGACAGTGGTTTGATGGTAACAATGTTAGATTTAGATATGGTTCTCCAGAAAAAATAGGTGGTTGGGATCAATTAGGTTCAGATAAATTAACTGGAGCTGGTAGAGCTTTGCATCATTTTGACAATAATGCAGGAGTTAAGTACGCAATAATTGGTACAAACAGAATGTTATATGCTTATTCTGGAGGTTCTTATTATGACATTACACCTATAAGAACAACAATTGGTAGTATTAATTTTACATCTGATTCAGGAACACCAACGGTTATAGTTACATTTCCATCTTCTCACGGTATGGAAGAAGATGATATTATATTATTCAATGATGTTAGTGGGGTTACTGCAGTAGGTTCTACTTTTAATGATGCTTCTTTTGAAGATAAAAAATTTATGGCAACTTCGGTGCCAACAGCTACAACAATTACAATCACAATGCCTGCTAATGAAACAGGAACTCCTTTAAATAATTCTGGAGATGGTAAAGGTGCTCCTTTTTATCGTGTTGGTCCATCACAACAGTTGGGTGGATTTGGTTGGGGTACTGCAAATTTTGGTGGAACTGCATCCGGTATTGCAACTACTACACTAGCAACAGCTTTAACAAATACAACTACAACTGATATTGTACTTACAAACTCAACAGCGTTTCCTGATTCTGGAGAAATTAGAATTGGTACAGAGGATATTAGTTATACAAACAATGACCAGGCAACAGGGACCTTAAGTGGCGGAGCTAGGGGTGTGAATGGTACAACTAAAGCTACACATAGTGGAGGAGTAACAGTAAGTAATATTAGTGCTTTTGTTGCATGGGGTGAGTCATCAACAGATGATGTAACTCTTAATCCTGGTTTATGGGTATTAGATAATTTTGGTACAAAATTAATTGCACTTATTTATAATGGTGAATGTTTTGAATGGGATTCACAACCAACAAATGCTACATCAATTAGAGCTACGTTGTTAGCCAATGCTCCTACAGCATCGCGTCATGTGTTAGTATCTACGCCAGATAGACACTTAGTATTTTTTGGAACAGAGACAACAATAGGAGACAAGTCTACACAAGATGATATGTTTATAAGATTTTCAGATCAAGAAAATATTGATGGGTCTACAGCTTATACGGTTACGGCAGAAAACACGGCAGGTACACAAAGACTTGCTGCAGGTTCTAAAATTATGGGGGCTATTAAAGGTAGAGATGCTATTTACGTTTGGACAGACACTACATTATTTTTAATGAGATTTGTTGGTCAACCCTTTACTTTTTCTTTTGAAACAGCTGGAACTAACTGTGGGTTAATTGGTAAGAACGCATGTGTGGAAGTTGATGGTGTTGCTTATTGGATGTCGGAAAATGGCTTTTTTACTTATGATGGTCAACTAAAATCAATGCCTTGTCTTGTAGAAGACCATGTATTTGATGACATAAATTTTACATCTAGAGATTTAATTAATTGTGGTTTAAATAATTTGTTTACAGAAGTTAATTGGTTTTATTGTAGTAATGGAGTTAATCAAATAGACAGTGCAGTCACTTTTAATTATTTAGAATCAAGTAGTAAGAGACCCGTGTGGACTGTAAGTGAAACAACTACAGAAACTAATTCTGCTGGGGCTGCTACAAAAATAGGTTTACCTAGAGCATCATGGTCAGACTCAGCTGTATTTAATAAACCTCATGCAAATTATTATGATTCTGATAGCAATGCTTCTTATGATGTACAAGGCAATACTGATGGCTGTACGATATATTATGAACATGAAACCGGGACAGATCAAATTGATGCTGGAGGTGTGGTTACACCATTAAAAGGAACAATTACATCGGGTGAATTTGATATAACACAAAAAAGATCTTCGTCGGGACAAAGTATTGGTATGCCGGATATAAGAGGAGATGGTGAATACATTGCAAAAATTAGTCGTATTATTCCTGACTTTATAGAACAAGTAGGAGATACAAGAGTTTCTTTAGTTACTACGGATTACCCAATTAACACTCCGGTAGTAAGACCGTTTGATATAAAAACAACACAAACAAAACAAGACGTTAGAATAAGAGCTAGAGCAATTGCTTTACAAATTTCTAATATAGCTGCTGCACAAAATTGGAAACTAGGGACATTTAGATTAGATATAATGCCTGACGGAAGGAGAGGATAATGAACGACACATATTTTTTTGGTAAAAGAATGAGTTTTAACGAAGGGGGTAGAGCTCGTTTTAATGTAGGAGGTACGGGAAACCAAGATGCTGAAGCACAAGGTCTTGATTATATTTCTAACAATAAATATTTACAAGATGATTTTACAGGAAGTACACCATTAGATTTTAGTAATGTATCTAGTTCTGGAATTATGTCTCAAGCACCTGTTTCTGCTCCTCTAGCTTTTTTACCTTATGGCGGTGGTGGTGGTGGTGACGATGATGGTCCTAAAGATTACGGTTATACAGGACCCGGCTCTACAGGGAGTGTAGGTGGTTTTAATATAGACGATATTGGAGAAGGTACTATTGATGATGAAGATGATGATACAACAGGAAATTTAGGTATTGTAGATGGACTCAGAGCTATGGGGGCTTTTACTATTGGGGGACCTTTTAATGCTCTGTCTTCACTTAATAAATCTATAAACAAAAACAAACAAGAAGAAATTGATAAAATAAATGCAAAAATTAATTCACAGTATGGACTAGGTGGTGTACTAAATGACCCTAACACAGTTGGTGGTAGTAGTAGAGATTCAAAATCAGGAGGATCATTTGGTAGTTCAGTAAATGAAGCTACTGGCGCAAGAGGGTCGGGAACAGGTTTCTCGGATTATTCATAATGGCAAAAATTGTACAATCATTAACTAGAGCAAGTAAAGAATATGAGGAAAGAACTTTTCAATCATTAGTAAGAGATCTTGATGGTGTTATTAATAAACTAAATACTTCTTTTCAAGAAGAACTTAAACAGGAGATAGAAGCTAGAGCTTTCTTTTTAGAATAATGGCAGTAGTAAACCAATACAAATTTAAAGGTATAGATAATGATACCACAGGTAACGCATTAGTTCCATTAGGTGCAGGTAATCCTTTGATAAATGAGACTATAGTTATTAAATCATTACTTGTTACATCAGCAGGTACTCCTGCAGTTACTGTTACAAACAATAGTATTACAGCTATTAAATCAGTAGCGCTTACAGCAAACGTTACAACAGAATTATTAACTCAACCATTGATAGTAGAGGGTGGAAACACTTTTACAGTACAGGCGAGCACTACAGACTCGTTTGATATAGCTATCAGCTATCTAAACATCAAAAAGGAAAAAATAGATTAATGAATAAAGAGATACCAGTAATACAAGCAGAAAAAGTTATTACAACATACAGACACAAGGAAACTGGAGAGCTTTTTAAGGAAAGAAAAGACTGGGAAGTTAAAGGTTTTAAGGCAGAAGAAATGGCACAGGACGTAAAAGTTATCATGCCAAGTCTTGATTTGTTTGCAGAAACAAAGTAGAACAGGTAAACTAGGATTAAATTATGGCAATTTCAAGAATGCAACAACCAAGACAGATGCAACGTGGCTTAGGGGCTTTAAGTGCTCCAAGACAGAACTATGGTTT
>Ga0115001_10003444_pt1 | contig 11810 bp, 10 predicted proteins | sample ArcticOcean_MG_C_12_FD_89869 | JGI IMG/M metagenome (GOLD analysis project Ga0115001, IMG submission 89869) | Marine microbial communities from western Arctic Ocean - ArcticOcean_MG_CB8_130 | ecosystem: Environmental > Aquatic > Marine > Oceanic | place: Arctic Ocean: Canada Basin | collected... | reverse complement strand
GTGAAAATTATTATATTCGATACATGTAGCAAAAATTTCTTCTACTGCAACTCAGTCTTGTTGCAATATTTGTTTGATAGGAATTTTAATTATATTAAGAGATCCATCGAAATATTAAATGGTTAACGTACATGTCAATTTACTATAAGTTAATAGCCTTTTACTGGTTTAAATGTTTATTGAAAAGAATTTTATTAGACATATGCTACGTAATTTGGTATTTAATAATCTGTTATGATTTCTCACTGTTTATAATGTTTTAAGGTTGTTTTTTATTAAGAAGAATGAAATTCATAATGAAAATTTTTTCCAGCTGTTTTATCCAATGCGTACTTAACTTTCATAGATAAGATAAATTTGAAAAAAAAGTCATAATTGCTTTTTCACATAGACCTACTCACTCTGCTGTCCTTTATTTTAAGACTAATCTTATTGCAAACAGGTTATAAAAATTGTATCGTTACGTGACATTCAGTTACTTTTTTAGTTATCGCTTTACTACCTATATTATCTTTATTTATTGACATACGCACTACTTTAGTTCTGATAGTTTTAACCGAAGATAATATCGAAGTAGATTTTAAAGGCGTTAAAGTTTAGATTATTTTGCTAGTATCTACTTTATTATTTTATCTATCGATACAAGCGCCCACATTTTGTCTAAATGCTCAATTTTAAAAATCTGACCCATATCGAAGCTTATTTTAACCTGCTGGTGAGTCTAAAAATATGGACGACTCTTTATCCGATTATGAAGATTTAAGTTTGATAGGCTTAAGAGCAATGGTTATATAAAGAAAGGAGTATTTGTCAGAGATATCATTAGCTTAGGTCGAAAAATGACCCGTTCGCTCCTTCACAATGATTTAGTTTTAACGATAATAAAGATTTTGTTCAAGACTCTAAACTTTTGCATTATTTCGAAAATGCTCAGCTAAAAGAAAAAGCAGGGGAGATTGATAGTTTATGGTTTGAAAAATTAATAGATACAGAAATAGGGATAAATGAGACCTGACGCCTACACCAGTAACGGAAGGTTAGATAAGTTGACTTAATGCCGATAACGGAAGCCTCGTTGAATGGTACGTAACTATCAGGATCCTAAAGTAGCCAAATTTTTTACTGTATAACTTTTCGATCTGTACAAAAGACGTAACGATTTGAACACTATTTCGGACTACTTGCACCTGGATAGAAATAGCCTATGAAGCTTTACTATAACTTGAAATTGATTTTGGTCTTTATTTGCGCAGTATAGGTGGGGAAGGCTTTAAAGATAAAAGATTCAAAGTCAACCAGTTTTTCAGATAGAATCTTTAATATACTTGATAATTTGACAAATAATCAATCCGAACAGGCAGCGAACACTCTCTAATACCTCTCGTTAATTTAATATTAAACTCTAATTCTATCTACTTAACAACTAATATTTGCTGTAACCCACTTGATTTTTCTAAACCTTGAAGAACACTTTTAACAAGAAAAATTTCTTATTAAAAGCGTTTCAAATCATATATAAATTTTCTAAAATAAAATCTATATTATTTCAACTCATTAAAGTAATGTCAAGTTGGAATTTATTTATTATTTTGAAAATTTAATATTGTTAGAATAAACCTAGTGTAACTGCTTGACTAATTGGTAAACATGCTCCAATACCAAACCAGATTGCAAATGCTGTTCCGAATAAGAAAACAGCCATTGCTAATGGACGACGGAATGGATTTTGGAATTTATTAACATTTTCAATAAAAGGTACTGTTAATAATCCAGCAGGTACAGCGGCCATTGCTAAAACACCTAAAAGTTTATTTGGTAACACGCGTAATAAATTAAATGTCGGGAAGAAATACCATTCTGGTAAAATTTCTAATGGTGTCGCAAATGGATCAGCTTTTTCACCTAGTGCTGATGGTTCAAGAACTCCTAAGCCAATTAAAATTGCAAATGTTCCCAAGATTACAACTGGGAAAATATAAAGTAAATCATTTGGCCAAGCTGGTTCACCATAGTAATTATGGCCCATACCTTTTGCTAATTTCGCACGTAATTTTGGATCTGTTAGATCTGGTTTTTTAATAACACTCATATCTTTATATATTTAAAATTGAATAAATTTATTTTATAATGGTCCCGAAATACCCTGTTTACGAATCATAAGGAAATGAGCTAACATTAATGCTGCGGCAACTACAGGTAATAGAAACGTATGTGCGCTATAAAATCGAGTTAATGTTCCTTGACCTACACTAACTCCACCACGTAATAAATAAAGTAATGGTGTACCTACAATTGGAATTGCTTCCGGAACACCAGTTACAATTTTACATGCCCAATATCCGACTTGATCCCAAGGTAATGAATACCCAGTTACACCAAAAGATACAGTTACAACTGCTAGGATTACTCCTGTCATCCATGTTAATTCACGAGGTTTTTTAAATCCACCTGTTAGATAAACTCGAAAGACGTGTAGAACCATCATTAAAACCATCATACTGGCTGACCAACGATGAATTGATCGTATTAACCATCCGAAATTTACTTGAGTCATAATATATTCCACTGAAGCAAAAGCCTCTGTTACGGTTGGACGATAATAAAATGTCATCGCAAAACCAGTTGCAACTTGAACTAAAAAACAAGTTAATACAATACCACCAAAACAGTAAAAAATATTTACATGTGGTGGTACATATTTACTAGTAATATCATCTGCAATCGCTTGAACTTCTAAACGCTCTTCAAACCAATCATAAACCTTACTCATAAAAAGTTAGTTTGACTTACCTTTCACAATTAAACAAAATACATAATCGTATTATAATAAATTATAAGTTAAAATAAAGTATTTACAATAATATTTTCTTTCTGATATAATTTACACGTTAAGATAAATATTAAAATTTTTTATGAAACAAATTTCCGAAATAAATAATTATGAATCAATGGTTGTTGTGTCTTCAAATTGTACAGAAGTAGAACTAAAAACTATTGCATTTAGCTATGCTCAACAATTAAAAAAATTAGGCGCATCTGATATTTCAGTTGTTTCACGTGGTCGTAGAGATTTTGCATATCCAACAAAAAGAATTAAAACTGGCTATTTCGTCGAAATGTTTTTTAATTCATCACCGCAAATTCTTCCAATTTTTGAGAATAAATTAAGATTAGATAAAAATATAATTCGTTCACTTATTACTAATTTATCAAAATCTTAAATTCAAAAAATAATAAGATAGGTGGCGGAATTGGTATACGCATCACACTCAAAATGTGACAATGAAAATTATGAGGGTTCGAATCCCTTCCTATCTAAGTAAAATAAAAAAAAATTAATTTTAATCAAATATCCAAAAAACGGTTTATTTTTTAATTTAAAATAAATTATTTTTTGTGTTTAAAAAACTTTCTAAAATTGGAATTATCCTTTCGATTTATTAGTGTATTATTTTTTAGATTTATGTATGATAAAACCTTTTAAATTTTCTTTTTTATGGTATCCTTAAATTATATTAAATTATTTATAAAATTGGGTTTTAAAAATGGCGAAACAAAATATGCTCCAACGTGAGGTAAAACGAAATAAGTTAGTTAAAAAATTTTTAAAAAAACGTCATAACATATTACTTGCGTTAAAAGGAGCAAAAAATTTAACGGATATTTTTTTATTGCAAAAAAAATTACAACGTTTACCGGGAAATAGTTTACCTATCCGTTTAAAAAATCGTTGTTGGAAGACGGGTCGAAATCGTGGTTTTTATCGTGATTTTGGGTTGTCACGCCATGTATTACGTGAAATGGCACATCAATGTCTATTACCAGGTGTTGTTAAAGCTAGTTGGTAATTCGTAAGTTTTACTATCTTTTAATAGAATATAACATTATAATAGAATTATAGGATATTAAAATATTCTAGATTTTAGGCATATATTATTTAAGTATTTAAAAAAATGACTTTATTAATTGATTATTTTTTACTTTTAAGTTTTGTTTTTGCTTTATCCGCTGGACTTTTCTTAGGATTTAAAGCGATTAAACTAATTTAATGTTTAATTCGTCTATGAGAATATATTTTTAAAATAGTCTCATCGTATTAACGAAAGTATGTTACAGATATATTTTAATATATTTAATATTTCATTTTAGATGTTCACCTATACAATGAAAGATTATCTATATTAAATTTTAAGGTAGTGTTTTATCAATTTTTCATTTACATGTTTGGAATTTTTTGTCTTACAAATACTACTTTTTATTGGTTTTAGCTATTTATATTAAATGATTAAAAAAATGGATAAACCATATATATATAATAAAAATAAAATTGAAGATAGTTCATACACCGAAAAAAATGGTAAAATTATTCTCTATTCGGAACCAATTTATGGAGGCCGTCGTTTCAATAATTTTATTGCCGTCGTACTTCTTTTTTTATTTGGTTTAGGCTTCTTTATAGCAGGTATATCGAGTTATTTTCATACAAATATAATTCCTTTAAGAGACTTTTCCACAATTGAGTTTCTTCCACAAGGTATTTTACTACTATTTTATGGAACCTGTTCGAGTTTACTGAGTATTCTGATTACTTCACTTATTGTTTGGGATATTGGATCAGGAACAAATATATATGATATAGAAAATCAAGTTGTCCGTGTTTCACGTCGTGGTTTTCCTAAAATAATTGATTTAAGAATTCAACAAGAAAATTTTTATTTAGTTTATAGCTTTAATGAAATCGATAGTTTAGAATTGGATATTATTGGCGGCATTAATCCTAAACGTGTTATCTTTTTAGGACTTAAAGATGGGCGTCGGATACCTTTAACTCCGTCAAATGAATTTAGTTCTTTATCTTTTTTAGAAAATCGAGCAATTTTTTTAGCAAAATTTTTACAAATGGATTTAAAATTAAACGTAGAAAATTAAAAAAAATTGCTTTTAATTATGTATTATGTTAACATATAAATATTAAGTATGCGGGCATAGTTTAGTGGTAAAACCCTAGCCTTCCAAGCTCGTGATAGGGGTTCGATTCCCCTTGCCCGCTTGGAAATATTTTCCTTTTTAAAAAATAAAGGGCTTGTAGCTCAGTGGACTAGAGCGCGTGGCTACGAACCACGGAGTCGGGGGTTCGATTCCCTCCTAGCCCAATAAATAATAAATAATTAATTTTTTTTAAAGAATTTGCAATATATATAAGCGGGTAACGCGATTCGAACGCGCGACATCGACCTTGGCAAGGTCGCGCTCTACCACTGAGCTATACCCGCTTATTTTTATTATAATATAAATAAAAGTAAAAAGCAAGTATTTAAAATAATAAAATAAACTTGATATTATATAGAAAATCTCTAGTGGTTATTTTAAAGTACAGTTTTAAATAACTCTTTATGTAATTTGTTGAATTTTTTTACGAAAAAAAGTTTATATATTATAATTTTATATGTTAAAACTTAATGAGATTAAATTATTATTTAATTTTAAAGATAAATCATTAATTTTCAAAATTTATTAAAGCAAATAATATAAAAAAGATGTTTAATTTTTTAAACAATGTTAATCAAAATAGTACTACATTTTTTAGTGAACAAGTTCAGAAAATAAATAATTTAGAAGATGAAATTACTGCCTTAACAGAAAATGAAATTAAAGAAAGAGTAAATAAATTGATAATATGTTATCAAATTGAAAAAAATTTTGATTCCATTCTTTGTGAAAGTTTTGCATTGACGCGTGAAGCTAGTAAGCGTACTTTAGGTTTACGTCATTTTGATACACAATTAATGGGAGGAATTGAATTACATAACGGTAAAATTACAGAAATGAAGACTGGTGAGGGTAAAACTTTAGTAGCCACTTTACCTGTTGTTTTAAATGCTCTATCATTAAAAGGTGTCCATGTTGTAACGGTAAATGATTATCTAGCAAAACGTGATAAACAATTAATGAGTCAGTTATATCGTTATTTAGGACTCTCGGTTGGGTTAATTCAAGAAAATATGGGTTCTGATGAAAGGCGTAAAAATTATTCAGCAGATATTACTTATGTTACTAACAGTGAAATCGCATTTGATTATCTTCGTGATAATATGGCAAGTTCGATCGATGAATTAGTTTTACGCGATTTCAATTATTCTATAATTGATGAAGTTGATTCAATATTAATTGATGAAGCACGTACACCTCTAATTATTGCCGGTTCCGTTGAAGGTCCAATTGAAAAATATGTTACTGCAGATGAAGTTTGTAATTATTTAAAAGCAAAAATTGATTATGTTGTTGATGAAAAAAATAAAAATATTACATTAACTAGTAATGGGATAAAGAAGGTTGAACAGCTATTAAATGTAACGACATTATATAATTTATCAGATCCTTGGGTACCGTTTATAAATAATGCATTAAAGGCGAAAAATATTTTTATCAAAGACGTTAATTATATTGTTCGAAATGATGAAATTATTATTGTAGATGAATTTACAGGTCGCGTATTATCAGATCGTAGATGGGGAGATGGTTTGCATCAGGCAGTTGAGGCAAAAGAACGTGTGCCGATTAAGAATGGTAGTCAAACTTTAGGTTCAGTTACCTATCAAAATTTTTTTTTATCATATCCTAAATTTGGAGGAATGACTGGAACGGCAAAAACTGCCGAAGCCGAACTTGAATCAATTTATCAGCGCGAAGTTAGTGTTATTCCTACCGCGCGTAAAATGATACGTAAGGATTTAACGGATTTAACTTATAAAGATGAATTCACAAAGTGGCAAGCCGTTGCGAAAGAATGTGAAAATATTTATCGCTTAGGTAGGCCTATTTTAATTGGAACAACAAGTATTGAAAAATCTGAAATTATTTCGGAGTTATTAAAAGATCGTGGAATTAAACATCTTTTATTGAATGCGAAACCCGAAAATATTCAACGTGAAGCTGAAATTATTGCACAAGCCGGGAGAAAAAATGCGGTAACGGTTTCAACTAACATGGCTGGGCGTGGAACTGATATTTTATTAGGTGGAAATCCCGAGTTTCAAACTCGTCAAAATGTATTTAACTTTATCAAAAATTTAGATAAAATTGATAGCAATACAATTGAAAATGAATTAATTTTAAAAGAGATTTTATTAGGGTATAAATTACATTCAATTTCATATAGTGAAGTATCAAAATGTTCAAAAAAATTGAAATACTATCAGGCAAAACAATTAGAATCCTTAATTTTAAATTTACGTGAAAATTGCTATGTAAATAATAAAAATTCTTTAGATATTTTTATCAATTCTGTTTTTGAATATTTTTATAAAAAAAATAAAAAAAATTGTAATGTAGAAAAAAGAGAAGTAATAAACTTAGGAGGTTTATACGTCATTGGAACGGAACGACATGAATCAAGACGTATTGATAATCAGTTAAGAGGAAGAGCTGGGCGTCAAGGTGACCCAGGTACTTCACGATTCTTTCTTAGTTTAGATGATTCTGTATTTCGAATTTTTGGAGGTGATCGACTAAAAACAATGATGAAACAATTTGATTTAGATGATGACACGCCTTTAGAATCTGATTTTTTAACGAATGCGTTAGAAAAAGCTCAAAAAAAGGTCGAGGATTTTTACTATGATTCACGCAAGAAAGTTTTTGAGTACGATGAGGTTCTTAACATTCAAAGACTGTCGATTTATCGCGAACGTAAGGGAATTCTCTTATCAAGAAGTATACGTTCTGAGATTATAGCTTATGGTGAAACCTTAATAGCGGATATTATAGACGAAGCAAAAAGACTAAAATTTGAAAATGAAAATGTAAAATTTGATCAATTAAATAAACAAATTTCTTATCTTTTAACTATACCTTATTTAATTTTTGATTATAAAAAATTTGATGAAAATCAATTTGAAAGTTTAGAGTTTGAAATTATGAAACAATTTTGGTTAACTTATGATTTAAAAGAAGCTGAATTTGAAATTCGTTTTCCAAATTTAATTCGACTAATTGAAAAAAAGACATTGTTAGACCAAATTGACTCCATCTGGAAAAATCATTTACAAAAAGCGGATATTCTACGTGAAACAATTGGTTGGCGTGGTTATGGTCAATTAGACCCATTAAGAGAGTATAAAAATGAAGCATTTAACTTATTTCTTGAAACAATTTGTGAAATCAAATATAATTCAGTTTATGAGATACTAAAAATGCAAATTATATAATAAAAAAATTCAATTATAATTAAGGAGATTAAATTATGGCTCAAAGACCTTTAGGTGGTACAAAAAGAAAAGCAATTAAAGTTTCTGGTTTTCGCGCACGTATGAAGACACAAAGTGGAAGAAATATTATTCGTTTAAGACGTAAAAAAGGTAGAAAAAAATTAAGTATTTAAATTATTTAAATTTCTAATTACTTAAAAATTTGAGAAACATTCTAATTGTATGTTGTTTAGTAAAGAATTAAATTTACTCTTAAAAGCACGTTATCCTATCATATATATATCAACTTTTGAAGAAGATCGTTTAGAGTATACAATTAGAAAAACAATAAAAACAAATAGTAATAAAGCGATATATACATGGGATTTTGTTGAAGGTTATAAAACAAATATTAATAATCCGAGATTTGCAGCAAAAAATCCTTTACAAGCTTTGGAATTAGTAGAAAAATTAACTCCTGATACTCCAGCCATCTTTATTTTAAAAGATTTTAATAAATTTTTGTCAGATATTTCAGTTTCTCGTAAAATACGAAATTTATTAAATATTTTAAAAACACAACCAAAAAGTTTAATTATTTTGGCCACAGAAATTGAAATACCAACTGAATTATATGATTTAATAACAATTATCGAATTTAAATTACCGACTAGTCAAGAAATAAAGACGGAATTGTTACGTTTATTTAATTCATTAGGTAAAAATTATGACTCAGAATTCTTAGAAATTTTAATTCGGGCGTGTCAAGGATTGTCGATTGAAAAAATTCGTCGTGCCTTATCAAAATCAATTGCTAAATATGGTTCAATAAATACGGAAACAATTAACCTTATATTAATTGAAAAACGCCAAATTATAAGTCAAACAAAAATTCTTGAATTTCAAGAAACTAAAAGTCAGTTTAAAGATATTGGGGGGTTAGAAAATTTAAAAAAATGGTTAAGGAATAGAAAAGATTCTTTTGGCGAAAAAGCCAAATTATATGGATTACCAGCGCCACGGGGATTACTTTTAGCTGGAATTCAAGGAACTGGAAAATCTTTAACTGCAAAAGCAATTGCGAATGAATGGAAATTACCCTTATTAAGATTAGATATTGGAAAATTATTTGGCGGAATTGTGGGTGAATCCGAAAACCGAACGCGGCAAATGATAGAGTTAGCGGAAGCGTTAGCACCTTGTGTTTTATGGATTGATGAAATTGATAAAGCTTTTGCTGAGCAAAATAAAAATAATGATAGTGGAACAACAAATCGAGTTTTAAGTACTTTTATTATTTGGTTATCCGAAAAAATATCACAAGTATTTGTTGTTGCAACAGCAAATAATTTTTCAGTACTACCTTTAGAAATAATTCGTAAAGGACGTTTTGATGAAATCTTTTTTATTGGATTACCGGTAATAAGCGAACGAAAAAAAATTTTTGAAGTTTTATTATTACGGATAAGACCTAAAAATATTAAAAGTTTTAACTTAGATATTTTAGCTATAAAGTCATCTGGATTTTGTGGTTCAGAAATTGAACAAGCAATTATTGAAGGCATGCATTACGCATTTAATGAAAAACGTGAATTTACAGAGGACGATATTTTATTAGGTATAAAACAAATTATACCAATATCACAAATTGAACCAGAGCGTATAAAACAAATTCAAAATTGGGCATTATCTGGACGCATTCGATTAGCATCGGAAACGAATAGTTAAATTTTATAAATCAATGAAATTAAAAATTTTACGAACTTTTGCCCAACTAAATCTCGCAATTTTTTTTTTACTAATTATTGCTATATTTAGTATAATGGGTACGATAATTGAACAAGATCAAAATCTCGAATATTATAAAGAAATTTACAACGACATTCTCCTACCTGGAAATCTTCTTTTTTGGAAGTTTTTACTTTTTTTCGGATTAGATCATATATATAAAACATGGTGGTTTCTAACTTTATTATTTTTATTTGGTACATGTTTAGTATGTTGTACGTTTACGCAGCAATTTCCAACACTTCGCTTAGCCAGACGATGTAATTTTAAAACAACATTATCATCTTTCAAACGGCAAGAATATTACACAACTATAAAAAATATTTTTTTTTTTAAATGTTTAAATAATCTTAAATTAAAAAAATATAATATTTTTCAACAAAAAAATATTATATATTTATATAAAGGGATTTTAGGACGCTTTGCACCGATTATTGTTCATTTAGCTATGATATTAATTTTACTTGGTAATACTGTTGCAGCATTGGGAAGTTTTACGTCCCAAGAATTAATAGCAAAAGGCGAAATTTTTGAAATTCAGAATATAATTAGTAAAAGTTTTTTTACTAAAGTCCCAGACTATCCAATCAGAGTAAATGATTTTTGGATTGACTATGGTCCAAAAAATAATATCAAACAATTCTATTCTGATTTATCTATCTTAAACTCAACTGGAAATGAACTAAATAGAAAAACAATATCAGTAAATTTCCCATTAAGATTTAAAAATTTAACTTTTTACCAAACCGATTGGAATGCAATAGGTTTACGAATTAAAATAAATTCTGAAAATTATCAATTACCTTTAACATCATTATCTAAATTAAAAAACTTGTGGGTTACTTGGATTCCAATCTCTAAAACCAAGCAAGGTGGTGTTACTTTTATAACAAATAATCTAAATGGTAAATTCTCATTGTATAATCAAGAAGGTCAATTTTTAGGAACTTTTGATTTAGGAGATAAAATTAGCTCATTGGATAATTTAACAATTTTTGAAATTGTTACGGAAACTGGCTTACAAATAAAAGCGGACCCTGGCATTCCACTAATTTATTTAGGGTTTGGTATATTAATGGTTAGTAGTCTTATCAGTTACTTTTCTTTCACACAGGTTTGGTTAGCAAATAATAATAATATTAATCTTATAGGAGCAACTTCTAATCGAGCTAAACTAAATTTACGATTTGAGTTTTTAAGTTTTACTTTATCGTACCTGTCTAAAAGAAAAAATAAAACTTAAAGACAAACCACGTAATCTAAATAAATTTTAGAATTGACATTAATAAGGTATATTAGATAAAATAAACGTAGTAATTAAAATTGGGGTGTCGCCAAGTGGTAAGGCAGCGGACTTTGACTCCGCCATTCGCAGGTTCGAATCCTTCCACCCCAGAATATAAATAAAGGGCGAACGACGGGACTTGAACCCGCGAATGATGGAATCACAACCCACTGCCTTAACCACTTGGCCACGCTCGCCTATATTAAATTGTCGTATTTGCTAACTAAAATTATGTAAAAAGTAAGGAATAAGACTACGAACAGTTAAAAATAATCAACAAATTTAGATTATCAAAATTAAATTTATATACTATTATTGCTTGACTTGAAATCTGAGTAGTGTATAATTAGCGCTATATAAAATATTAAGTAAAAATCAAATCCATTCACTTGCTATATAAAATATTAAGTGAAAATAAAATTTACTTACTTGCTATATAAATTATTAAGTAAAAATCAAATCCATTCACTTGCTATATAAATTATTAAGTGAAAATAAAATTTACTTACTTGCTATATAAATTATTAAGTAAAAATCAAATCCATTCACTT
>Ga0115001_10003442_pt1 | contig 11812 bp, 10 predicted proteins | sample ArcticOcean_MG_C_12_FD_89869 | JGI IMG/M metagenome (GOLD analysis project Ga0115001, IMG submission 89869) | Marine microbial communities from western Arctic Ocean - ArcticOcean_MG_CB8_130 | ecosystem: Environmental > Aquatic > Marine > Oceanic | place: Arctic Ocean: Canada Basin | collected... | reverse complement strand
TTTGTAAAAATCTATAATAAGTTTTGCCGGAATTTTGTTGAAGTCTATCAAGAGTTTGTTTGAAATATAATTTTTACGAGAATTTATATTTTTTTCACACATTTCATTGAACACATTAGGATTATGATACATAGTAATTGCTTTTTTTCTACCGCACCTTCGAAACACAGGAGGAATATTGTCAGATTTGTCTCCGCTAATACATTTAATAAATAGTTCCAATTTTGGGTCTTCTACATCGGCTCCAATCTGTTTATATTTTAAATTGAATAGTCTGACATTGGGTTCTAATAGTTGAATGTAATCATGATCTGAACTAATAATAGTTATATTGTTGTTTTTATTTAGAAGTGACAAGTATTTTGTAGTAATTGCAATACAATCATCTGCTTCTAGGTTTGAACCCTTAATAAAGTCAATTCCTGCCTGTTCAAATAGTTTTTCTTTATAAACTAGCTTGAAAAATACACCCGGGTCTATGGCTACCTCTTCGTCGTCACTACATTCTACATACCTGTTTGCTTTGTATTTTATAAAGTTTTGATAACGCCATATGTATTTACGAGGACAATCTTTGAATGCAATAACTTTTGCATCATTTTGTTTAAGCTTTTTACAAATTTCTTGAAGCTTGACAACAAACAATTGTCTGAATTTTTCTATAAACTCTTCATTGTTATGTAATACACCCATAGTTTCAGCGCCATGCGTTAGTTTCCACCAACTAACACAAGCGTAAAATCTAAAAAACACGAAGTAACTTCCATCAATCAGTATAAAATTGGTCATTGTAATATTAATTACAATTGTTAAAATGAAAATCAATTTTATCTTCAATATTTGAAAACCGGGTATTAAAATCAAAAACTCGTATATCTACATCTGTTAATTTATTATTGATTAATTTTAACACAACTAGTATAGAATTCAAAACTTCAGACATCAATAAAGGATTATTTCCAAATTTATATGAATGCACTATTTGAGATTTCAAACTCTGAAATTCTTTTTCAATATTATCGGAATGAAACATTCTTTCGATTTCTGCAAAGCATGATTCAATTTGGTAATCCATTTTATTATCTGTGTAATAAAATTTGTAACTAAATTAGAGATTTTATTTAAAATTTTAAATAAAATGTTACTAATAAAATGCCGCGATCAAAAAAATGTGTAAAGGATCTTGACACAGAGAAATGCAGAAAGGCAATAAAGTCTGGAAGACCTAGATGTTCTGGTAGAAGATCAGAGTGTGTTTCAGATGCTTCTGGTAAATATTGTAGAAAATCAAGAAAACCAGGCCGCCCACGAGTTTCAAAACGCATATACAAAAAGCGCTGTGATACTGGAAAAAAACCCAGAAAAAAGCGTAGCGATTGCGGAAAACCCAGAAAAAAGCGTAGTGATACTGGAAAACGCAGATACAAAAAGAGTTGCAATCCTAGAAAAAGACGTAGTGATAAGGGGAAACCAAGAAGTAAAAGAAGTTTTTCCAAAGGCGAGTCAATCACGTCAATGGATGATTACAAAAATTTTCTAAAGATAAGCACGGATGAAACTCTGCTTAGAGACTTATTAGAAAAGGTTGGTGTTACGGCGCCAGCAACATCTGATACCGCCGACGCAAATATGATGTTAGATGTTGCTGCTACAAATGTAAGTAATACCCCCGACGCAAATATGATATTAGATGTTGCTACAAATGTAACTGATGAAGCGGCGGAAAGTGTGAACGCAAGCAACCCTGATGATTTGAAGGCTCTTGAAACGTACGGTAAAGTGCAATTAGACGATAATTGGGGGTGGGGTGCTTATTTGACAAGTGACGGGGCAACTTCGTGGTCGCCCGAAAATGAGTTACCTGAATCGATGAAAGCCGAACTGGCCGATGCAAAAGCTGAGTCATTTAGACAGCAAACGTGATTTATTCAATAAGAATATATAATATTGTATAAAACATTGTTTTATACAATTTAAAAGCATTTTTTGTCGGGTTGTTCAAGTTTAATAAATTCTTGCATAACCGTGCTATATTTTGTAGAAAATCCATATGATTGTTGAATAATCATACGCGTGTTTAAATCATCTGTTACAGGATAAATAGAAACATCGCACAAATCTTTCCAATTTATATAACGAAAATACGTCTGAGCTTGATACAATCGCAAAACCAGAACCAGCGCTTGGAATATGCCACCTTCCAAAAGATGTACAATTTCCGGCGTCTGTCAGGTCATCTTGTTCTGTCATTTTTGCAAATTGTTCAAAACCTTGATCTGCTTTATCATGTTTAAATTTGTACGTCAGAAAATATAAACTTTCACCTTCAAGAGCAGATGCGGAAACTTTATCATAATTTACTTCATAGTCACACTTTTCACCAAGAATTAATTCGCGTTGTAAATTATCGTCCAAGCATGGTTTTACTTTTATATCGGTCATTGTTACCCAATTATTTAACCATTTTTGTAGATCAACTGTATTTTTTGCTTCTACTACGCAAAAACCTCTAGCTTCTCCAACACAAGCCCATCTACCAAGTAATTTTACATCACCCAATTCAGTTACATCATCTTCGTAAGTCATACCGCCGAAAAAGGTCATACATGTTTCGCGCGTAGAATGTTCTGGAATAATATTATATTCGCCTTCACATTTTTTAAATTAATATTATACATGATTTGCATCGTACCATTTAATAACTCCATAGCAAGCGAGCCTACAGTTTGTCTTCATCAAATAGACAAGTGTGTTAGTTGATTCGTCTAATGATTTCATCTTAATTGAAGTCGCAATTCGCTTGAAATATTCATTTTCGCCGCCCGGAGCGTTTTCAAATAACGCATCTACAACAGAATCTCTAATTTGATCGGGCATCGGATCAGTTGTTTTTGGTTTTTCGGCAAATTCATCCCTGCACATTGGACAAGTGTTATTAACTCTAGCGTGGCAAGCGTAGCAATTAGGACATAAAGTGTGCCCGCATTTTAACACAACTATACCATTTGTAATTGGTTCTATACATACTGGGCAAGTATTATTTTCAACACTATTCAAAGCCTTGTTTGTTTTAATTGTATTTTCTAGCTCTGTAATTTTTGCAAGTAGAATATCTCGGTTTTTGGCATTGCATTTCACCTGCCCACGCACGCCATAAGCTAATCCATATGATTTGTTAAATTGGTAAGGCATACTCTAATGTGCCTTTTTATTTTTAAAAATCAATTTATAAAGATTCAATACCAAACTCACTGACGTCTGTTGTATCAGATAAAACAGTAACAATACAACTTGCCGCCGCGATTGGATCTGTTAAACCTTTATCATTTACAGAATAATTAGGACCCTTAGTTACAGTTTGTTGTCCTTTTTGGTATTCTACAGGATCAGCTCCTGGTACAGTTTCTTCTATGTAGTTCATTCCGTTATTTACATAAACACTTTTACTACCTTCTGTATTTTGATCAAAAAGTGCAGTATAATCATCAAAACTTCCAGATTCGTCTGTAACAGTTTTAGTATCTGGATCATAAGTTATTGTAAATGCTGCTTGACTTGGCCCTGGATATCCAATATCGCTACAATATTTATTAATGCAAGCACCCTGACCTTGCTGCACACTTTCTCCATAGGGTTCATATAAATCAATAAAATCTTTCCAATTATCATAGTCCGATGGGTTGCCACCCATCCCGTTTGGATAGTTAATGTTATAACCTGTTGGATTATTACTTGCAGACCAATTATTTGAATCTGTAAAATCTATTGTACTTATATCATCAACATTTAGTAGACTGCTATCCATATTTGAACAATTTTGACTATTATTATATCTTGTGCAACTGTCCTGGCCCGGGGGAAATGCAATAGGACAATTTACAACCGAATAAACTTCTGGGTTTGTAATTGTTTCATCAGATTCGTTTTGGTTTTGCCATCTGTAAAAACTTGCTTCTAGATCATTTGTCCAATTACCCTTAAGACGTTTACCATCTGAAGTGTTTCCGGATTTTGGATCCAAACCTTTTGCGTCATCACTAAAAGTACCTGCAAATGGTAAATTATGACAACCGTGCCAACCTTGTTCAGTAATAATTTTACCATTTGCGTTTACGTTAAATGCGGCGCTTTGGTTTGGTTTCGGGTCTGAATCCTGTGCTAATTTGTAACATTGTGATGAATCTGGACTTCTGCAATCTTGCATTTGTGTAACTTCAACTAAAGTGCCTTTTTCAGGCCAATCTGCACCATAACACCCGCTATCATCACATACTGACGCTATTGAATCTCCAAATTGGTTTGTACCCCATAATAAAGGTTCTTGATTTCCATTTTCATCTTTTGGTGCGAAATTTGCACCCGTTATTGATGAACTGTTTTCTGGTTTATAATTACTTGAAGTTATTTTTGTATTTTTAACAGTTGAACCAGTGTTAAGAGGTGGGTTGCTGCTCCCTGTAACATAGTTCCATGGTTTTTCTGGTAATGTTCTTGAATTTTTAACATTTAAACCTGTTACTTCCATCAATGCGTCTGGACAAACTACAGGCTGCCAGGAAGAACCTGAATGATTATTACTTTGATATGGACATGCAGCACCCGCAAGAATAGATTCTGCACAAGATTCAATATAACTATTTTTGGCGTCTTCAGAATCTTCAAATCTATTATTTTCAATACCGTCAAAATATTGCCCGCATTCGGTCTTGAGCTCTTCTTTGGGTTTACCAATCCAATATTGTTCGTCTTGATCACCACCTCCATAACATAACCAACTATCTTGTATATTTTGAGTTCTTTCTGTCCTGCTTGTGTTTGACCCTGGAGAATTTGCATTGCCGCCATACAGATTGGTTCCCCAAATATAACTACAAGTACCCCAGCCTTCATCTGGAAATGCTCCAGCACCTCCTGCTGGCATTTGTATATCAAAAGCATTTGGCAAACCTGTATTTATACTTTGCATAATAACATCTGTAAAAGGTGGCTCGTTTTCATCAGTTCCCATCTTATCATTATTTAATCGAATTTGATAACAATTACCATTATTATAACCAACGGCACCGCCTCCTGTCTTGCCATCTTTACCAATATTATTTGCAACACCTGCCGACCCAGTACCAAATAATACTTTACCACCTGCATCTTCAATTTTTTTGATTGTTTTACCCCATTCTGTATTATTTGCTTTTTCTTTTTCTACAGCATCTTGAAGAGCAAAGGAGCCCAATTGATGTTGGTATGGTGTAAAACAGACATTGCCTCCAATTCCGCCTATACATGCAGACTTTTCACCTAGTGCCAAACTTGAAGTTGGAGCTACCGGACCAACATCTGGTTCTGGATCGTCACCTGATGGTGAATTTGGAGTGTCACCTGATGGTGAATTTGGAGTGTCACCTGATGGTGAATTTGGTGTATCACCTGATGGAGGATTTGGAGTGTCACCTGATGGAGGATTTGGAGTGTCACCTGATGGAGAGCTATTTAAATTTGGACCACACCATTTGCCACCGCCACCTGCCACGCACCATACCCCACATACAATCGCTGCGATTCCAAATATAACGCATGATACAGGTAAAAATATCATGTATGTTTTTTCCTTGTAATAATTTTTAATATTTTTAATATTTTTGCCCGGTAGTCCTAGTGTTAATCCTAATGTTAAGAAGAAAAATCCAGTCATAACTATCGAGACTATGATATTAGTATTCATAATTAGTTTTATTATACAATCTAAATTAAATTGATTTTAATAGATTTATAAATCATAAAAATATATGAGTACATTGTTTGGTAAATTATATTATACAGAAAATCCCGCTGTAAATCAATATTCAAAATTTTTCAAAAGTATTGAGTCGTCATATACTCTTGGAAAGAAAACTAATTACGCTAAGAAATTTGACTTGTTCAAATACACATGTATAGATTTTCCTTGGCGACAAGATCAAAATTATATTATAAATAGTATTACAGACCCTAAGTTTAGTTCTAAGTATAATGTTATTAACGGTATTTTTGGTTGTGGTAAAACTACAATGCTGTTTGGAATGATGATTAAATTTATCATATCAAATCGTTATTTGCCTAGTGAAATTATGTTCATTAGTTTTAATGTATGTATTAAAAATGAGATCAAACAAAAACTAAAGCCTTATGGTTTTCGTGGTAAAGTTCGTGTGTCTACATTTGACTCAATCGTTTATCATATTTGTAAGCGTCTTGGTTACAAATATTTAGATTTGCCAAATTTTGACGGCAAACGACGATTTTGTTATGAACAATGTCTTGATAATATTGCAACTCCAGAAAATAATCAACCAAAGCTGATTTTTATTGACGAAGTTCAAGATCTGGAAAAAAACTGTTTCTTTTTCTTCAAGTATTTTTTTCCAGAATCAAAAATCGTATTTGCAGGTGATGTATTCCAGTCTATTCAAAAAGAACCACGAGAGTCATTATTATGGTCACTTTTGAATAATATAGAAGACAATGTGGCTAAATTTTATATGAATATTACGCCTCGTGTTCCGTCTAATATTTTAAGTTCTCTTCAACATACATTGAGTGATTATTACCCAGAGTTCAGCCACGAAATTGCTTGCTGGAAATCAGACAATACTGTTTCACAGGCTAAAGTAACTTGGAATAGAATCAATTCTTATAAAGAAATTTATTCAAACGCGCGTGAGAAAATTGATACTTACGGAGAAACAAATACTATGATACTTACATTTTCTTCTGCAATTACTGTTAAAGGTTCATTGGGTGATGTGGCGCGAATGAGAATGGAACTAATAGGTGATTATAATGTAAATAAAAATCACAAAAAAATCGACCACGACAAACTGTTTTTAAGCACAGCAAATTCCTCTAAGGGTCTTGAACGTGATCATGTTATTGTATTTATGACCTTCCCTCTTGAGCTTGCGTTTTCAAATTTTTCAAATGACATAGTTGTAAATTTGATCACAGTTGCAATTACTCGAGCCAAAAAAACTGTAGATTTTTATGTACCTAGTTACGAAGACAAATTCACATCAGTCTTGAGTTATTTTACGGATTGTCCAAGTCCTAACAAAAAAAGGATTAGACCGGGCAAAAGTTTAAAAGACTATACATTTTCTGATTACATAAATATGACTCGTTGTGTAACAGAGTTGATCAGACAAAGTATTTTGATTTATGATACACGTACAGAAATCAAAGAACAAATCAAACCTTATGAATTTTCAAAGTGTTTTGATGGTGCTATTACAACAAAGAGACCGATTATGTTATGCGAAGAAGAGCGAGCATTGGTAGGATTGATTATAGAAAATCTTATTACAAGTACCTGGTCTGGAAAATGGCCATATATTGGTTCGATTGAAGAACTTAGAAATCACCCTATGTATATTCATATTTTTCATAAACTTGACAAGGCTCATAAAAGATATAATGATTTTGCAAGGAAAAATGTTCTTAACGACAATAGTCAATTTTACGGTATTTTGCTTTATTCACAACTACACCTTGCGGTTTATAATAAACTTTTTATTTCATTTCCACCTGAGAGTATAAAACGACTGGAAGAATATTGGGATGCGCTAAAACCAAAAGTTAACGAGTTTAAACCAGTGTATAAAAAACTATCAATACAAGCAAATATGCAAATGCCGCTTCTAACTGGTATTGCTGATGCTGTTTTTGAAGAAGAACAAAACATAAATCTTTGGGAAATCAAAGCATCTATTGATATAGAATGGAAAGACAATGCTCTAACCCAGGCGTTTTTGTATGTTTTATGCACTGGTAAAATGTACAGTTCAATAACCTTGATTAATCCTTTTAGAAATGAGAAAGTAAGCTATCGTTTTAACGCATCACATATTATGACACTCCGTAACAAAGTGTATAAAGATATACTTGCTTGGAACTTCAATTGTTATTTAGCCAAAAACTATAATATTAAAAACAAACTAACTTTGAAAACCGATGATTCGTATTTTGCTTTCCTTAATTATAACGAAAAAACATGTACAAAATGTTCTAAAAAATGTAAGTTCAATATACTTAGCTGTAATCATAGAGTATGTTGCAATTGTATTAAAAGTTGCAAAGAATGCCCAGTGTGTAAAAAACCCATTGAAAAAATCACACCTCCGCAACCTATACAACTTACTGTTATTGAAATGCTATCCCCTACAAAAACCTTCATCAAAACAAATGTATTTTACAAAACAACAGTTATAGGCAATAACCCAACAAAGATAGAAAAATTGTCTAGTGAAAGCGAACTAGACTATTCAGGCGATTGGGCAAAAGACTACAAAAAAAGTGTATGGTTGATAAATGACGCCCGCCAAGATTGTAATAATATTAAAGAATTATTACCTGATTTGGGAAGTAATTATGAATCGTTGTTGGGTTATTTGCCAAGCGAAGACGGCAAGCATACTTTAAATTTTGACGATGGTCTTGTTAAGTGTATTTCGGTTTTGGGAGTCTTATCAGGGAAATATAAATTTATTTAAAAAATTAAAGGCAATAAAAATAATGACAAATTTTTTTACAAAAACAAAATGTAAAACTAACTCATATTTAACATTTATTGACAATAAATTCTTGTGCAAAACAACAGAAGAATGTTTTAAACAATTATCAACTCGGGTTTGTGAGTTTTCTAGACAAATTTTTAATTATATGGAAAATAATGGAATACCACAAGATTCTTACAAATTTGTTGTTGATAATATTAAAAAAAAATGTACTGTTGAAATCAATAATAAGTATATTGACCCCGGAATATTTTTAAATTTATTTGATACATGCTATGGTGTTAAAAATAAAGCTCTATATACATATAATATTTTTACAGGAATTTTTTACTTATGTTATCATTTGCCTGGGTTACTGTATTTTTATTTTAAGAAAAAGGAATATAATAATAGCCACAAAAGTAGTAAAAATATAACACTTCGCAGAACATATAATATTACGAGTAATACAAATATTAAAGATAATCGAAATATAGTGTTATTTACTTTATTCAACAATATTAAATTAGCCTTAAAAGTAGACAAATTGGTAATAGGAATACCGGTCTCTTTTGAACATAATGGTCATAAAAATACAAGCATTGGAGTTTTCATATTTGACAATAATACTAATATACAAATACTTGAAAACAAATTGAAAAGCGTTAAAACTATGGCAATTGCAACAGACTTAATAAACAGTTTTATTAAGCATTTTAATGCTATTGCGTCAATGACGAATTTAAGTATTCAAATTAACATAGATAGAGTAAATATTAGAGAAAAAATTGACATAATTTCAACAATGTTTTATTACGACGGCGAAGATAAAAATGACACTAATTTTGATTTCACATTTTTACCTACTAAAAATGTAATAGAAAAACTTAATATCTCTTCGTTTGTTATTAAAAACAATAATATACTTGAATTAAATACAAATATAACCACATGTTATACAGATTATAGCAGTAAATTAAATAAAAACGCAGAATATACTATAATATCAGAAGAATTTTAAAATATAATTTATATTATATTTTAAAATATTTAGTTTGCAATTTTTTTGAACCATGATTCGTAGGTACCCGCTGGACCCGCTGGACCCGCTGGACCAGAGTTATAACTTGTTGGTCCAGGCGATGAATCTTCGCTATCCTTTTTGAAATAAATAACAAACACCATTATAGTAATAACTACAGACATAAGCCACGTTAATGTTTGTATAGTTAATAAATAATTGTCAAGTACTCCCATCGTAATTTTATTATATATAATAAAATTAATTTTATTTAAAAGTTATATAAAATGTTAAACTAAATTTAATAAATGAACGGTATGTTAAACTTTATGTCATTATTTGCAATTTCAATAAGCGCTATTAATAGATGTTCTTACAATATTACAGGAGACATATCAAAATGTTTATATAAAATACCAATTAATTATGTACCAGACTTTTACAATGAACATTTAGTTTCTAAATTTTCTTATGAAAATACACGAATACTTAATAATTTGTTTGACAATATAGCAGATAATTCAGAAATAATTATTGGTGAAAATGAATTTGACAGATATCCACTTAGGGCAGGGTTAATTATAGACAATACTAAAAATTTATTAATAAATATTAAAGGAATATTAGATTTTGGTGGGTGTGAATTTTCAAATTACAATTATTATAATAATAGTAATTGTGAATTAAAAAAAATAAATTACCCTGGGTTTTCTATATTTCCAAGTAACTCAAATGTTAAATCAATGATTTACATTTCAAATTATTATAATCTTACAATTACATCCACAAATAAAAAAGGTAAAGTTGTAGGCGGCGGAGATCAATGGTACGGTTTTATAAATGGTGCATATCTAGGGGACTCAATGGATACAAAACCAATATTACTAAACGGTAGAGGAGGAAATAACTATATGTTTACAATGAACAATATAGGATTTTATCAACCTGCTTACTGGACTATTTATTTGAAAGCTGATAATGTGCATATACATAATGTAAAAATAATTGCGCACTCAAATGAATACAATAAACTTTATCAAGAATTTTTTAAGAGCAAGAAAATAACAAATAAATTATTAAGCGCGATTAAGGCTTTTAACACAGATGGTATAGATATTAACGGTGACGATGTTTATATACATGACTGTGAAATACATGTTGGTGATGATTGTATTGCCGTTAAAAATGGTAATAATTGGCTTGTAGAAAATATTATAGCAAGTGGATTAGGTATGTCAATCGGAAGTGTAGGTATCGGTTCTAATATTGTTTTTAGAAATATTGTTATGACAGACACAATTAGAGGTATTTTTGTGAAAACAAACACTAAAAATGTGGCTTTTGAAAATTTTATAATTAAAAAATCATTAATATTTCCAATATGGATAGGGCCAGCCTATCAAGGATTTAATAATGATTGTCCATTATCTTGGCCGTTTATCAGTACAAAGATTACTTCCATAATTTCTTACTTATTTTACACAGATCTAAATCAAATCAACAATTTATGTATGCCCGATTTTGATTCTTACGGTGATATTTCACTAACAAATATTACAATATATGACTCTGTAACTACGCCATTGGTTATTATTGCTAATAATAACTACAAAATTAATATTAATAATTTAATAGTTTTAAAATCACAGAACAAGTATTTTCCTTTTAGTAATTATAATAAATGTTATTTGGTAAATACAAGCAAAACTAATATAGATTTTTGTAAGGATAATAGCAGTATAGGTTGCTTAAGAATAGGTAATAAAGATGCAATACAACCTTGCTGCGAGCTATATTATCCATATAAAGGTGGTTATTGGGGGTATTGTGACAAATTTAAGTAACAAATACTTCATATTTAGCAATATTTATATACTCTAATCTCATTGTTTTTGAAATACTGCTGTCTGATCCTGTTTCAAAATAGACATTTGTTTTAACTGTTATGTAATCATCAGAGTATTCTGGACAAATTAAACCATTATCATAAATAAAAACTTTTTTAATAATTCTATCATAATATACATTATCTGCAAAAACCATTGTAAACACATCACCATCTTTAAAATCTTCAATTATTGAAAATGCTTCTGCATAACCAACACTATTTGAAAGTAATTTTATAATCCATGTTCTTGATGGAATATGAGACCACGATAATTTATAAAATGTCTTCATTGGTGTATTTAAGGCAAATTTATTTAAAACATGACTATCTAAATCTTCGGCATTTATTTTAACTAATAACCCACTTTCGTCATAATAA
>Ga0115001_10003441_pt1 | contig 11817 bp, 9 predicted proteins | sample ArcticOcean_MG_C_12_FD_89869 | JGI IMG/M metagenome (GOLD analysis project Ga0115001, IMG submission 89869) | Marine microbial communities from western Arctic Ocean - ArcticOcean_MG_CB8_130 | ecosystem: Environmental > Aquatic > Marine > Oceanic | place: Arctic Ocean: Canada Basin | collected... | reverse complement strand
TGCGTTTCACTGATGCCGTTGAGTAAATTTAAGGGCATATACTTTATCAGTGAGAACTATCGATCGAACTCGACCGCGCTCGATCTGTTTCGTTCTGCTCGAATAAGACGTTTAGCTCGCGTTATTCTGGATATCTCTATGCAGTACAGTGCACTTTTCCCTGATGACTTTGCCGATTGAATAAGAAAGTAAATATAGGAGGAGAGGAATATTTTTTGCCTCTCGTCAGTATGATGATTCGATTTAGGGTTTCAACATATACAGAACGATATACGTAGTGTGTTTTTATTAGATTAAAAGAAAAGAAATTTATACTACTACGTGTACGTAGTACGCACAAAGCCTGTTATTACTAACGCAGAGAGTGCGGTAATTAGGGCCAATCAAAGAAGAGCACTTCTTTGCGTCGATTTAGGAGACTACAAAGGTTTAAAAAGTTTACTGATGCTAAGGTTTTTGAGGGTGCCCGCTTTTCTGTTGCTGGCCATTTTTGTTAAATAAGGCTTCCTCTTCCTACGAAACGAAACGAAACGAAACGAAACGAAACGAAACGAAACGAACTCGCGCGACTTCTGGAATCGAATCGAATCAAAAAGAATAAAAAAAAGAAAAAGAAAATGTTTGGAGGCGCGAAGAGCGTGTCGTCGTTCAACGACGCCGTGAAGCAAATGCACGCGGATAACATGGGAACGATTGAGAAGTTGTTTTGGCACGACGATATTGGACGAGTACGATTTATGTTTTCGTCGCGTTTTGTTTATGTGCGCAGTGGTTAGTTATATTTTAGGAATCGCGTGCTTTTCCTTTAATACGTACTGACGCAGTAATCTCCAATCTCTTAATCTCTTAATCTCTTAATCTTTCGCTCTGTTTGATTATTCATGATAATAAACAACACGCGTAGTGCGTACTGAACGAATTGAGAGAATTTCCAGGGATTAAAATCACGCAAAACTCGAATAACGAACAAGTGCTCGAAATCAACGGCGATGAATTATTAATAAGCAGAAGAAAAAGAGATTTAGAAGCGCGATTGTCGATGTTTCCGAAGAATAAGTTACCGAAGATGAAGTTCATACAACAAACTGGAGAGGAGGAAGATTTGCGAGTGGACGAAAAGTGCAGAGATGAGAAGCAACGAGAATACGAACAAGCGGCGAATAAGGTAAAAGCTGCGGCGAAGCAAGGGAGAGTTACCGAGAAATTATCCGAAACGTTCTCAGTGCGCTTAGCGGAATGGATGGTTTGGCAAGTCATCTGTATTGAGAGAAACCTCGATAAAGCGTGCTTGAAAGGAGGGTCGAATCATGCGCAGATTAGAGACCTTGGAGGCGACGCAATAGAAGCTGGAAGCGAGTTCATTGAAATCGCGAAGCGTTTGCCACCAGATCAAGGACATTGCAGATATGGGTTGTTTAGACACGCTGCGAGGATTTTCAGGCAAGTCGCGACGATTGAAGACAGATATGATTTCACAAAGGCGGATATGAAGAAAATCCAAAAACCGTTCAAGGGCGGTTCTTCGGGCGGAATCTCTGGCGCAGCCGCGAACAACGTCGCGAATTTGTATTATTGGAAAGATGTAAATCCAGAAACGAAAGACGGCGATGCGTTGTACGGCGCGCCTGGAGCGAATTTTGCCGTAGCAAGACTTTGGTTGGAAAAAGGCGTTAAATACGGCGACGAAAACGCAAAGAGATCTCTCGCCGGTATGAAGATGCGAATAATGGCCGCGAAATCGGGCATTCCGGTCATGGATACTGGCATGGATAAGAAGACCGGTAAGCCTTTAGGATATATGGACTTGGATCCAAACGCTAAGAAGCCAACTGCTGAACAAGAAGAGTTGCAAAAGAAAGCAATGAAAGCTGGAACTGAAGCTTTAATGAAGAGAAAATATGCAAAAAAAGCTGATGCTGCTGCGAGGGACGAAAACGCTGGCACAAAAGGTGAATTCTTAAACGTAAAATGTATCGTCGATGGCCTCGTATCGAAACCGCATCTTAACGGTGAAGTTTGCGTCCCGTCGAAATGGAATCCAGACAAAGGACGTTACGCTGTGACGGATTTTGGCTACGGTGGATTATGGCTTAAGCCATCTTCTTTGATTCCAAAGACTGACTATTACGCTTCGAACAATAACGGCGGCAGTGATTCCGACGACGACGATGATGGCGATGATGACGACGACGATGACGATGACATTATTAGAAAATTACAATCGGCTGGCTTATCAGCTGGCGGAAAAAACTCGCGCGATTTGGAATATGTAAAATACTTTTAAGATAATTGTATATATTTGTATCGTACTAGTAGTATGTACAAAAGTGTACCCCAGTACAAATGATTCGATACCACATATACATACGGTCTATATACAACAAAACTCTCACACGATTTCGCCGTCCTCTGCCGCGTCTTGAATATCCAACACCATATCTTCGCATTCTTTTGTTTTTGCTAATTTCTTATCATTAGTATCTACTTTTGATATTATTGTTCTATTATTACTAATCGTTGCCTGATCTATTGTAGCTTGATTTACCGTTGTTCCCGTTGCCGCTAAAATGCTTTCATCACCATCATCATCATCTCCAGGCAGTTGAGAAATCGATGATAACGCTTTATCCAAAGCCTCTAAAGCTATGTTTGTTTCTTTCGTTTTAATCTTCTTCTTCTGTTCTAATCTTTCGATATCTTCCTCGATTTCTGCTAATATTTTAATCGATATCTCCTTCTCCGGTAATTCTTCAATCTCCTTTCGTAACGTTTCTTTTCTTTGCTCGGATTTCTTATCAATGTTCGATAATCGAACTTTTTGTTTCATCTCATCGACGACGCGTTCGACTTCGATTAACCTCTCTCGATACTCCTCGACTTCTTGTTCGTACGAATCGCCCTCGCGCGTGAACATCCTCTTCTGTTGCTTCATTTTCCTCACAACGTCTTGTTCGTATTTTAAAATCTCTCGTTCTAGACCATCTCTCGCCTCTTCAATCTCTCCATCATCGGCTTTTCTTTCCACCGTTTTGCCTAATTTCACGAACGCTTTGGCTATTAAATCTACGTGGCAGTCTTTACCAGGTACGCCGCTCATTTCTCCTCGTTTCATCGCTTCGTGTAATTCACGCATCTTCATCGCGTGAAGTTTTACTTTCTCTCGAGGAAGTAAAACTTTCGCGGGAATAGTTTCTGCTCCTTCTCCTCTCGCTTCTCCATTCTCAGCTTCGTTCATCGTTTTTTTCTGTCCAACTTTGTCCGCGTTATTCTCTTCGTTCCAATCACGAGCGGTGACTTTTTTTTTTTCCATTTCAACGTCTTCGACGCAAAAATCATCGTCAGGTTCGGGCGTTCGTTCTCGTTCGTCGATTCGATCGAAATCTGTTTTGTCTTTCTTCGCGGGCGCTAGCGAAGCCGATTCTTTGAACTTCCCATGCGCTCCTTGGCCTGCGCTATCTATTTCCATCTTCCTCCTCTTCTTCCTCTTCTTCTGTGTTGTGTGCTACTTTCTTCTTTTTCTTCAACATTTTATTCATTTAGGGTTTCATTTAAAAAATGAAACCCTAAACACGAGTTACTTTCTTAAGTACCTATTCGCCAGATTTTCTAAACACAAAAACTCTGTTACGCGAGTAAACATAATATAATAAACATATAAAGTACGAGTAAACAGCGAATCGGCAAATCGGAACGAAAATGGTCATGTTAGCCTCGAACTCCGGTATCATCGCGAAAGGAAACGCGATTGAACAAATATCGCAACAGATCCATCAACAAAAGTCGTCCCTAACGACGTTACTGATCGTATTCTTCACAGTGACAATCGTGCAAGTCGTGCACATGAAACATAAGATAATAGAGTCGTTTTCGGCATCGTTACCGAAGGAGAACCAAGCGGCTTACGCGTGTACGTTCTCTGCCCTGTGTGGATGCGTTGCGTTGATATACGCCGTGCAATTAGCAAAGTCAGGTATTTCACATTTTTTATGAATCAGATGATGTTAACGATTTAACTCCTTTTGTTTGTTACTTATTGTTCGATACGAAACGAGACAGTGTTAGCGCAACCGCAAGGGAATCAGAAGATGATCGAGATCGCGTTAGCGATACAGGAAGGATCGAAGGCGTTCTTGGCGACGGAGTATAAATGGTTATCAGTGTTTTGTGTGATTGTTTTTATGTTCGTAAGCGTTGGGATTTCGTTCGCGTGCGCCGTATGCTTTTTGTTCGGAGCCGCGTTGAGCGCGGCGACTGGATGGATGGGGATGAGTATTGCCGTGAGAGGGAACGTGAGGACGGCGGCAGCGGCAGTTCACGGGTTAGACCCTGCTTTAAGGGTCGCGTTTAATACTGGCACAGTGATGGGGATGCTAGTCGTCTCGTTCGGTATTCTAGGTTTGGCAATCTGCTTCGTGTTCTTTGAATGGTTTCATAGTAGCGCGCAGGAGAGTTTGACGACGATGGCCGGGTTCGGCTTCGGAGCGAGTTCAATCGCACTTTTCGCAAGAGTTGGTGGTGGAATTTACACGAAAGCCGCTGATGTTGGTGCAGATTTAGTTGGTAAAGTTGAAGCCGGTATTCCCGAAGATGATCCAAGGAATCCGGCGACGATTGCGGATAACGTCGGCGATAACGTCGGCGACGTCGCAGGTATGGGTGCTGATTTGTTCGAATCATACGTCGGGTCGATCATCGCCGCGGCTACGTTAGGATTAGAAATCCACGGTCAAAGTGGAATCGCGTTGCCGTTCTATATCGCAGGTGGTGGTATTTTGTGTTCCATCATTGGCACTTTATTCGTGAAAACGCAAGAAGGCGCTTCGCAAGAACAATTATTGACTGCGATGAGAAACGGAACGATTTCCGCCTCTTTATGCGTTTTAATGTTTTGCGGTTTCGTTATCCCAGCGATCGGTATCGAGAATCCGTTAAAAATATATTTTACCGTATGCACTGGATTAATCTCTGGCGTCTTAATCGGCGCGGCGACGGAATATTCAACCTCGCACGCGTTTTGGCCAACGCGATCAATCGCCGCAGCTTCCGAAACCGGTCCGGCAACCGTCTTAATCCAAGGTTTAGCCATTGGTATGTTCTCAACTGGGCCACCAATTGTGATCATCGTCTGCGCTATTGTCATTTCTATGAATTTAAGTGGCGTCTTTGGCGTTGCCATCGCCGCGGTTGGTATGCTTTCGACTTTAGGTGTAACGCTCGCGACTGACGCGTACGGACCAGTCGCCGATAACGCCGGTGGTATTGCAGAAATGGCAGAAATGCCGCCTGAAATCCGAGACAGAACGGATGCTTTAGATGGTCTCGGAAACACGACTGCGGCAACTGGAAAAGGATTCGCAATCGGTTCAGCGGTTCTCACCGCGCTCGCTTTATTAACCGCTTTTCAAAAAGCAGTTTCTGGAAAAGGTTCCGATTTATCCGTCGATATTATCGCAAACCCGAAAGTCATGCCCGGCTTACTCATTGGTGGTATCTTACCATTTTTGTTTTCTGGATTTACGATGCTTGCCGTAGGGCGATCGGCCGGAGCTATCATTGAAGAAGTTCGGAGACAATTCCGCAACGGTATTCTCGAAGGTCTCGTGAAGCCAGACTACGCCGCTTGCGTGGACATTGCAACGAAGGCGAGTTTGAGAGAGATGATTGCGCCAGGTATTATGGCAGTACTCGTGCCAACTTTCGTTGGAGTATTCATGGGACCAGAAGCGCTTGCGGGCGTATTAACTGGATCCATCGTCAGCGGATCAACCATGGCGATTATGATGGCAAACGCTGGAGGCGCTTGGGATAACTGTAAGAAGTACATTGAAGCCGGGGCGCACGGTGGTAAAGGTTCAGAATGCCACAAAGCTGCAGTGGTTGGTGATACGGTCGGCGATCCATTCAAAGATACAAGTGGACCGAGTTTGAATATTTTAATCAAGTTAATGTCAATCATAGCTCTCGTAATGGCACCAATGTTGAAGCGAATGTGGGTCGACAATGCGATGATGTGATTTGATTTATAAAAGAACTATCTACTTAATAACTACGTACTAATAATATATGAAGAGACTCTATACTACTACTATACTACTACTACTACTACTAATAGTAATAACACACACACACACACGTTATCATCATCACCCTTCCATGTAAGCATCTTCTTCCTGTTCATACGCGTCTGAGTAAAAAGCTTTTTCGTTTTCATCATCTTCTCGCAAATCAATCGGGTTCGTGTCGTATTCTTCTTGCGTATACGTTGGCAAACTGCACGCACAAAGATCAACGAGGCACAACTGAAGCATTTCCTGCGAAAATTCGCAGCTTGGATTCAACCCGAGCGCTTTGTGATAGCTCGCCACAGCGTTTTCTAAACTCGCGCGGTCCAAAAAATTCGCCTTTCTTTGATACGTAAATCCTAAAGCACTATGTGTGGATGAAATGTTCGGCCTCAACGCAATCGCTTGCTCGTAACAAGCGATCGATTCTTCAAATCTGTTCAATTTTCGTAAACAGTGCGCTAAATTAACGACGCACGGCTCCCATCTTTCTAGTTTTTGAGAACTCAGACGTGAAGCCAAGGCGACGACGTCGTTTTCTTCCGAGTGATATTTTGTTGGACTTGTCGTCGTTGTCGTTGGATGCATTTCATTCGTACTGCCACTTCTCGTAGCTAACCACAAGGCGTCTCTTAAAAATTGCTCTGCTTCTAAATATTCTTTACGTTTATACGCAGAGACTCCTAATTCGTTCTTCACTAAAGCGTCGGTTGGGTTTAATTCAGCCGCTTTTTCGAAAAAGCTTTGCGCAAACGAAGCGTTGTTCGAGCCTCGAGAATATTCCATACCAGCGCATAGAACTGGGACATGCATGCCTGGGAATAATCGAGACGCGGTTCTATACGCTGCAACGGCTTGATCGGATTCGTCTTGCATTGCAAAGGCGTGTCCAAATGCAATCCACGCCGGAGCAAACGCTTGATCGGCAACAGTTGCTTTACCAAAGTATCTTCTCGCGTCGTCGAAACGTTTTGCGACTAAGTAATAACACCCAACGGCGTACCAACTGATTGCGTGTTTTGGATACAACGCGGTCAAATCGTGCGCAATCTTGTACAAATCGTTTGACTTTTTCAAATCTACAGCTGCCGCGAGATATGCTGGTAAAGATTCCACGTCATAACGCGAAGCCGATGATGTTTTAGAAGCTATTTTTTGCATCTCGTCGTAACATTTCCTCGTCTCTCCTCTGTTATAAAGCCATTCGGCTCTTTTTGCTCTCAAAAAAGGCGCGTTCCTGAGCAATTCTATTTGCACGCTCGTCGTCGTCATCGCCGCAGTTGTTGTTGGTATCGTTGTTGTTTGAGTTGTATTAGTCGTTGATTGTTTCTTTCTCGGCGATCTCCTAGATGGAGAATTCGTTGCAACTGTTGCTGTCGTCGTCGCCTTATTACTATTATCATCATTATTACTACCAAAATTGTTCGTCGAATCTCGTAGAACATATCCAAAATCGCAATCTTCAAACCTCAAAGCGATTGCGTCGTAAACCGCTCTCATCCACTCGTCTTCTCTCTCAAACTCTAAACTCTTCACGAACTCGCGCTCGCTGTCGGGCGCTAACGCATGTGATTTCGTCAAAGCCTCGTACGAATCAAACAACATCGGATCCATTCGTAGCGATATTTGAAACCATCTCGATGCAACTTGTCTCGAATCGAGCTGTACGTGTACTTTCGCCCTGACCAACGCCGATACGGCTCTTAACTCGTCCAAGCCGTCGTTAAAGCGTTCATGATGTACTATTTGTTTATATTGTTTATTATTATTATTATTACTATTACTACTATCGATATCTGAAGAGAACAACCCTTTACTCGTCTTATTCCTACTCGTATTCGCTCGATCTTCAAAATCACAACCGAGGCCATCTGAAGCGCAGACCTGCAAGCACTCCTCGAACAGCCTCGCCTTCAATAAACATTTCGCCCTCAACACGGTCGTCTCATTGAACTCACGACTACTATCGCTGCAGTAATACTTATTCAGCGTCTCCAAGGCGCGAACGTGTTGCCCGTCGTCGTGTAATATCTTCGCGAACTCATGAACGTCCGCGTTGTTCGTTACTACGTCTGCATCTAACGCCGCCATCGCAGTCGCATCTTCTTCCTCTGCATCCCCGTGCTCGCCAGTTCTTCCTCTTCTTCTTCTTCTTCTTCTCGCGAGCGCTGTTTCGCTTTGTTGTAAGCTCACGATTGTTTCGGAGAGGAACAAAGCGCTCGCGCGTAAGTTGTTCTTCTTCGCGTGCGCGAGTTTCGAGCGCAGTCTCTTCAGCGTTTCCACGATCTCAAGCGTTCGTTCGCTCATATTTTAACTCGGAAGTACTCCTGCCCGCGCGCCTGTTACTCTCTCTTTTCCTCTTCCTTAAACCTTCTTTTCGTTTCTTCTTCGTTGCTTTCGAATTGCTGATTTTTCCAAAAATAAATGATTTTGAAGTTGATGTTGTTGACGAGGAATTTTAAAATCTAGCACGTTTTCTATCACACCACTGCTAAAGCTAACACTGTTACGTGAAGATGCTCTTAAAGTTGTCCCTCGACTTCTTCTGAGTTAGTTTTTGCGTGCTCTTTTCGAACCTCGTCGTTTTCCTTTTATATTTGTCTGTTTGTGTGAGGAATTTTGAAATTCTAGCAACACGAAATCGTGGGGAAATGCAAAAAATATCAAAGCAGAGCATGCCTGATGGCAAGAAAGAAATTAAATCTTTGATCGCGAGAACGGAGAGATCTTCGTGAAACAAAACGCGGCTTAAAGTGAATACGTATGAATAAACAAACAGGCGTCTAACGAATAACAACGACTGCAACAGACGACTGAGATGAATAGTAGAACTACAAATCTGCCACTATTTAATTATTTAATTAATGAAATATAAAAACTTTTACTTTCTCAAATTATTTAAAACCCTAAACTAAAGACTCATCCTCCTTTTTCTCTCTTCCTCCTTTTTTTCTCTTCGCGTAATCTCCATTACTGATTAACTAGTTAATTAAATTAACCCTGCCAACCTTCAGCGATAAAGGTACAGAGACGCTCATAGAACGGTCTTGTTGAACAAAAACATAGTAATAATAGATATGTTAATTTCCAAAGCGAACAGAAACGAGGTTTATAAATACCTCTTCAAAGGTGATTTTCTTTTCCTTCCCTCTTCTTCCTCGAGATCTGTTTTCTAGGTCTTTCCAAATCCTAGAGCGTCGTAAATTATTTTCGTGTTTATTCGTATTAAATCGCTATTGTCATGATCAAGCTTTTGATTTCAAATAGTACGATCAATCGCTCACCTGCGCGTATGAATCTTTTTCTTTTTAAAAATTAATCGATAAACAACAGAGGGCGTCGTCTACGCGAAGAAAGATTATTCTTTACCAGAGCACCCAGATATCCCGGTCCCGAATTTACAAGTGATCAAATTGATGCAATCGTTCAAATCGCGAGAATACGTGAAAGAGATCTTCTCGTGGCAATATTATTATTACTACTTGACGAACGAAGGCATTGAGTATTTGAGAGAGTATTTGAATTTGGGCGCCGATGTCGTTCCGGATACTTTGAAGAAGTCCGCGAAACCGGCTGGCGAACGCGAGCCGGCTCCGAGCGGGGACAGACCGAGACGCGAAGGCGGCTTTGGTGGCGGTCGTGGTGGCGGTGACCGCGCTGGGTACAGATCTGAGCGACCGGCGTTTGGCCGAGGCGGTTAATTGATATTCGCCTCTTATATATTTGTTTATATATAAACGCAGTACTACTTTTGTGGTACCAGTACAAAAAATACTCAACACACACACCCAGTCAATCGTTATTATACGCGGCGTGCGCACGATATGTGTAAGCAAAACGTTATTATTACAATTCTTTCTCTCTCTCAATATATATATAGATGTTAGTTTTAAATCTTTGTCGCAATTGAAGAGTAATCGACATCTTCAAAGCGATTTTCGGAGAACCATTTATCGATTTGTTTCGCATAATTCGAGACTCCGCCTTTCTCGTCGCTCTCAATGTTTAAAACCATCACTGGGTCATGCAAACTTGACCGCAACAAAAACCAACCTTTGCCTTGTGATTCCGCTCGTATGCCCTCAAAGTTTTCTTTCGCTGAAACAAACCCAGGTTCGAAGTAACCTTGATCGATTGCGGCTGTGAATTTCTCGATCACTTCAGAGCCTACTTTTTTAAACTCTGCGTTTGAAATCTTTAAGCGACATTCGATCGATTCTAAAGGCTCTTTCAAATTTTTTAATATCTCACCAATACCGCTGCCGCCTGCATTTTTTCGCTTCACGGCTTCGATGATTATTTTTACAGCTAAATATGCGCCATCATCCAAGTTATAATTTTCTTTCATCGCGCCGTGCCCGGACGTTTCAATCATCAAAGGCGCGTTAATACCTTCTTTATTCAATTCCATGCCTTTGTTGATTACGTTTTTATACCCACGCATGTATCTTAAATGTTTTCCTCCAAGATTTTCGATGAATGATTTCAAACCAGATGATGTCACCGAGTCCGTGACGATAGTACTTCCTGGTTCTTTCTGCAAAGCGATGTGCGATAAAACGGCGATGAGTTTGTTTCGATTGATTTCTTTCCCGAAAGAATCAATTACGGCCGATCTATCGACGTCAGTATCGAAAACGATACCTAAATCTGCTTTTGCTTTTAAAACAGCTTTCGTTGCTGATTCCATGGCTTCTTTTTCCTCAGGATTTGGCGCGTGATTTGGGAACATTCCGTCGGGTTCTAAAAATTGTGAGCCGGAGCAATCGGCGCCGAGCGGTTCGAGAACCTTCGTCGCGAAGAAGCCCCCAGAGCCATTACCGGCGTCGACGACAATCTTAAACCCTTTCAATGGTTCGTTCGTACCATCGTTAATGCCTTCGATGATTTTATCTCTCAAAATCGACGCGTATTTATCGAGATACGATTGCGTTTGACACATCCCAAATTCTTCGTTTTCGATGTTCTCCTCGGCTTCTTTAATGTACTCTCCAGCGCGTTCGCACAAATACTTAACATCACTTTTATCTAACCCACCATTGGCAGTAAAAAACTTAATCCCGTTCCTATTAAACGGCAAATGCGACGCGGTCAACATCACGCACCCGTCGTACCCGGGTCCAATCTCGCGATCTTTCAAAGTCGCAAAAAAACACGCCGGCGTCGTACTCAACTCGCAATCGATAGCTTTCGCTTTCTTGAACTGTACGCCTTTCGCGAACGCGTCTTTTAATCTTTCTCCTGAAATCCTTGGGTCTCTCCCGATCCCGATCTCGATCGTCGTTTCCTCGTCTCCCTTTTTCTTCTCCCTTAAGAAATCGACGAAAGCCGCTGCTAGTGAAAATACGGCCACCGCGGTGATCGTTACTGGTTCATCTCGAACTCCTGCGCTGGCTACGCCGCGCACGTCGGATCCATTCTGTAACTTTTTCAACCCATCCGAGGTCGTTTTTGGATATTCCTCTTCCCCTGTTTCTTCCCCTGTTTTCTTACGAGCTCCTCGTTCATTGGCGGTCGTTTTTCGCATTTCATCGGCGATGCTTTTTTTTTGTATCGTCCGTCGTTTGCGCGGTCGTTTTTGTGATTTTATCGAAGATCGCTGCGAAAAAAGCAATCGATCGGGATCGAGGACAACTTTTGAGTGCATTATATCTGCGCGCTGCAGTTTTGATCGCGCGCGGTGTTAATGGATATTGCGCGTTTATAAAAGATATTTATTTTGCTTTTTTTCCTGTTATTTTTGTTTAGGGTTTCA
>Ga0115001_10003433_pt1 | contig 11827 bp, 6 predicted proteins | sample ArcticOcean_MG_C_12_FD_89869 | JGI IMG/M metagenome (GOLD analysis project Ga0115001, IMG submission 89869) | Marine microbial communities from western Arctic Ocean - ArcticOcean_MG_CB8_130 | ecosystem: Environmental > Aquatic > Marine > Oceanic | place: Arctic Ocean: Canada Basin | collected... | reverse complement strand
TCATCATCATCATCATCATCATCATCATCATCATCATACAGAGAATAAAACAAAACAAAAACGTTCTCTCTTCCATCGCTCGCGCAACTAAACATAAACACGCGCTTTCTCAATCGATCGAGTACAAAAATGTTCACCTCAAAATGCGCTTACCATAAAAACTAACCGCGCGTTCAAAACATGCGCGCGTCTACTCACCCCTGTTTTCTCGACTAAAAACGATAAGAAAATCGTTCAAATCATGCCACGTTTTCACCTAAAATGCGCTTACCATAAAATTTTATCACTATCTCTCTCTTCATCTTCCCAATTTTCTTTTCACCAAACAAAATCCCAAAAAAATCCCAACACCCTAAATCCCAACACCCTAAATCTCAACACCCTAAACAATAATAATAGTTAAAAATAAACGCATCTTGACCATCCCACTAGCCATAAAAAACGAATTAATATTAAATCGAATTAATTCTCTTAAATGACGCAACACAAACCGCAATCGAGACTGGACCGATTAATCTCGTTGTTATCCACTGGAACGACGGAACTCTCTAGGAAATCAGCCGCGGAACAAATCGCTGAATTAGCCTGTGCGTCTTTTAAAACCGGATTGGATTTCGAAGAAACGAATTCGTTTTTGTTGTGTTTACTTTTTCGTCGTGCGATTGGGATAATATATATATTTAGTAAACATTGAAGCAGATGCAAGAGCGATTATGATTCGTGACAAGCGATGATAAACACTATGGTTTTTACTGACCGCGCGATTATGATTTTTTAGCCTCGAATTCGCATTCGCTTTTGCCGAATGTTTTGAGGAAAATCAGGGTCGCCTTAGTCTCCGCGAAGTGGGAGACGAGGGTTGCCGGCGGCAGGTGCATGGGCGAAATAGCGCGTCGAGTGAAATGCGTGCGAGTTCGAGACTTAGCTTCGAGCGAAGCGAAGGTTTTGCGAGAAGCAGGTTCGGTAGCGTGCGTAGCGGACGAGCGCCGGGCGCGCTTGCGAGCGGTTGATTTCTTCGAAGAAGTGTTCGAGAACGTTTCGAGGAGACAAGAAAGGAGTGAAGGTGATGCGATGAACACTGATGATCGCGATGGAGATATAGTGCTCGATCTGAAGCTAGAGAACTTCGACGTCGCGAACGTGCTCGAGAAAGGGATCGTTCTGTTATCGGCTTCGCAAGATCAATGGTCGAACGTCGAACGCGGACCCGGGTCGAAAAAGGAACGCTTAGAACGAGCGAAAACTGCAATGAAGAAGACTTTAGGGATGGAGTTAGGGAAAGAAGCCGCGACGTTCGCGCTCGATTCGAAGAATTTAGCCGAAATGGTTTCAGAGAAAGATTTATTGGACGACGACGACGACGAGAACGAGAACGAGAACGACGGCGGCGCCGGTGGGAAAAAGAATACTAAAAAGAGAAAGAAAATATCTTCGTCGACGACGACGACGACGAAGAGCAAAGAAGAAGGCGCCGCGGCGAGACTCGTGGATTCGTTACAGGTCATGGGAAGTAAGAAGAAAAGTGATACAACTACTAATAATACGAACGACGATAACGACGGCGATGATTTTGATGAGGAAAAGTTGAAAGCGAGAGGGATGTCCGCGAGAGAGTTGAACAAATTGAAACGAAAGAACAAACGTTTACGCGCGGCTGGGAAATCGGTCGTTAAACATCAAGCCGATGATGACGATGACGATGACGACGATGATAACAACGATAACAAAAAAAATAATATCGGTACGTCCTCAAACGCGAACGAAGCGCAAAAAAAACTTGAAGAAGAAGAAGAACGAATTCGACAAGAGGAAGATGAAGAAGAAGCGCAAGAGATCGAAGCCGGTGCTTGGCCATTCTCGAGAACGTGCGAGTTCTTAGCGTTTTCATTATTCAGCAGTCGATGGGAAGATAGGCACGGCGCAGCCGTTGCGTTGAGAGAGATTTTAAGATATCAAGCCGAATCGGCGAACATATTCTTCGATGCGTCCTCGTTAGCGGGAACAAAAATCCCTCTAGGAACGACTGAGGCACAAATGATTGCGAACTTTTCATGGCTCGAAGATATATCGGTTCGTTTATTATGCGTTCTAGCTTTAGATCGCTTTGGTGATTTTGTTGGCGACGGCGTCGTCGCTCCAGTTCGCGAAACCGCCGCGCAAGCTTTAGGTATGTCTTTAAGAGATTTACCTACGCATAAAGTTTTCGATATCGGCGAAGCTACGTTGACTTTGTTAAGACACGAAAAGGCGTGGGAAGTGAGACACTCTGGTTTAATTGGTTTGAAATACGTTTTTGCATCGATTCCTCAAAACGAAACGCTAAAGATGGAGATGTTGGCTAAGAAGTTACTCCCATCCGCTTTACCGAGATTAATCGTCGCGTTGAAAGATGATGACGATGACGTCAGAGCGGCAGCTGCAGAAGCCGCGTTACCGGCAAGAGACTCATTAAATCCTCAACAGTTTTCTACCGCGAAATCACCATCATCATTGCCTGATACTACTACTAGTAATAGTAGTATCACTAAAACCGATTTCGAGGTGTTTTTGCAAACTTTATGGAACTCGTTGTTAGAACTCGACGATTTGTCCCCGAGCGCTCGACCGATCATGAGTTTACTCGCAAAACTATGCGAAAAGAAAGAAACGAGAGAAATCTTCGATGTTGCATCGGTTGCGAATCGTTTATGGCCGTTCGCGTCGCACCCTATTGCTTCAGTTCGTGAAGCGACTTGGCAAACGGTTTCCGAACTCGCCGAGACTTTGCTCGAAAACGAGGCGTTCGTTCAAACTGAGTTGGAAACTTTCATGACGTTGTCGCTACAAGGCTGCGCGTTAGATGAAGACGATAGCGCATCACACGCAGCTAAAAACGCGTTCTTACTCGCATTGCAACACGCTCCAAAAGAAAACGTCGCTTTGATATTCAAGAGCAAAGGAGATTCGTTCTTGAAAATCTTAAGCGTTCAACAGAATAGAACGTGCGACGCGAAATTTATCTTGGTAAAGAAACCGGCGAAGATGACCGGCGAAGCCAGAAACGTCGCAGCTGATTGGCTTTGTCGCACAAAAGGTAGATTATCCGGCATTGATTGTCTCGCGAAAGCTTTATGTAAGCTAGTGCCAGAGAGCGATGGAAATTCTACCATCTCCGAAGCGCTCGGTTTCTTTTTATGTAAGAAATTGTTAGATTTATCAAAACATGGCGCCGCGGTGTCTCGCGTAGCCGCGTTTCATATCTGCGCAAAATTTCTCGAAGAAACAAGTAACGACTCTACCAATAAAGCGTCGTCGTCGGAATTCATGTCGAGTTTCAAGGAAATATACGAAAAACGAACGGTTGAAGTCCTCGCTTGCGCGAACCCGGCGTATCCATCCGCGCCGAGTCCGTTTCCATACGACGAAGCTAAAGCGTTGCAGACGTACGTCAAAAACGAGACCAAGGCTTTAATACGAGTTTGTGCACAAATCAACATCGCGTTTCAGGGTGAAATTCCATCACCTGATGCGGATGGTTTTGGCGCCGTATCAGCCGCGCAAGTCATTGAAATAGTTCCAAGGGTGCGTACATTTGTCACTACGTTTTGTTTCGCGAGCGCGTTTTTTTTTTTCAATCCATCGTATGAATAAAACGAACCGGCCGAGTCCCTCGGTATAACAGACTTCGAGCGAGAAATATTCATTTCAATCGACGCTCAGGTCTTTTGCACGGTTCGACATTAAACGCACACACGCACGAGAAACAGGTTTCTCCATGCAAGCTTCATGCTTGGCGAGAAGTAATCTCTGCGAACATTTTTTTACATTTAGTCGTCGTCGTTGTCTGTTTTGTTTTCAAATTGATTTTATATACTCACCGCAAAAAATAATCACAACAGACCACAAATACAAACGTCGAACGGGCGAGATCGGCTTTGGATGCTTCCGCTTCGCGTTTACGCGAAGCAGAATCTAAACTCCACCAATCCGTCTTGGCCGCGGCCGCGGCAGCGGCCGTGGCATTTCAAGAGCTTCCGGAAAAGTTGAATCCAATTATCCAACCATTAATGGCCGCAACGAGACGAGAACGCGACGAAGATTTACAGAGCGAAGCCGCGATGGCAATCGCGAGGTTAGTGAAAAGAGCGATGGCGCGTGAAAAGTCGCCGAGCGCAAAAATTTGTTCGAATATTTTCATCATGGCGTGTTCGTGTCCCGAAACGACTCCGGTTGCGACTGAATCTGGAAAGACGGAAATAGGTGTGGAAGAACAAAAAACTGCTACTATTACTACTGCAGTGGTCAAAAAAAGTATTGCTAAGAAAGGCGTAGCAAACGATGAAATTGCCGCAGCCGCGGATGCGGTTGAAAACGAGATCCCCGAGTGTACGATTGCCGCCAGAGGAGGCGCGATGGCTTTGAATGAGTTTTGCAAAGAATTCAAAGACGACGTGTTTACGCAATTACCGACTTTATTAACGCCCATCGTTGATTCTTTAGCAGATGTTTCGGAAAATAAAGTCAAACTCGACGTCGAAAAGCGTCAAGCGATTTCGAACACGTGCAGAGTCGTCTCAATCGTCGCCGAAGCGTGTACGAAGAAAGCTTTTGAACAAAACGTACATCCATTGACGCCGAAGATTTTCGCAGCTGCGACGTTACCATGCGATAGCGTGAAAAAAACTGCATCGAGAGCTTTAGCCGCGATGACGACCGCGCATCCGGACGATACGTTACCAGAAATTCTCGCGTTATTAGCGCCTGCTTTAGAAGGGGGAGATTTAGAAAAACAATCGACCGCCGAAGCACGCAGAGGCGCCGCGTTTGTCGCGTTAGCTCTCACGGAATCCGTCCCCGACGCAGTCGTCGCACCGTATTGCGTCTTACTCTTAGTTCCTCTCATGTCCAGGATGTCGGATTCAAACGACGAAGTTCGCACGGCGGCAACGAAAGCGTTCGCCGCGCTCGTGCCGTTGCTTCCGCTCGCCAGAGGCTCAAACGCTCCCGAGAAGTTATCCGAAGCGCAAAGAAAACGAAGCGAAAGCGATGGGCAATTTCTCGACGCGTTACTCGATAATACGAAAATTGATAACTTTGAGCTCCCGTTTAAGTGCAAATATTCTCTAAGACCTTACCAACGCGATGGCGTAAATTGGCTCGCGTTTTTACGAAGGTTTAAACTCCACGGCGCTTTATGCGACGATATGGGATTAGGTAAAACGTTACAATCGACTTGCATATTGGCATCGTCGACAGTTGAGCGACGAGCGAAAGGATTGCCGTTAATGCCACATTTGATCATATGCCCACCGACATTAGTCGGACATTGGGCGCACGAGATCTCGATGTATACAGAAGACCCGAACTTATTATCTGTTCTGGAATACCAAGGTTTACCGGGCGAACGACTGGCGATGCAAAAAGGAGCGCGCACAGAATTCGACGTCGTCGTTGCCTCGTACGATTCCGTCAGAGCGGACTCTACTTTTTTCCACGACGTGAATTGGTGTTATTGCGTGTTAGATGAAGGTCACGCGATTCGTAATCCGAAGAGCAGAGTATGCTTAGCCGTGAAATCGGTCAAGGCCGAACATCGATTGTTATTATCGGGAACTCCCATTCAAAACGACGTCGTCGAACTATGGTCGTTGTTCGATTTTCTAATGCCCGGTTTTTTGGGCACTGAAAGAGAGTTCAAACAGAACTACGGAATCGCCGCCGCGAGATCGAAAGCGGCAAAGAAAGGTGGTGGATTAACCGAGCAAGGTGCTTTAACAGTCGGTCGATTGCATAAACAAGTCATGCCGTTCGTCTTGAGAAGAACGAAAGATCAAGTTTTGAAAGATTTACCGCCAAAGATTATTCAAGACGTTTTTGTTGACTTGACGCCAGCGCAAAGACGTTTGTACGATAACTTTGAAACCAGCGGTGCTAAGGAAGATGTTTCGAAAGCGTTGATGAGTGGGGACGGATCAGATGGTAGTGCAGGCGGCGGCGCTCCGCACGTATTCCAAGCGTTGCAATATCTCCGCAAATTATGTTCGCACCCGAGACTAGTCGACGGTTCGCTAAAAGACAAAGCGAGTAAAAAGGCAATCGAAAATCGTAATGATGGCGATAAAGATAATCAAAACTGGTCGCCAAAATTCGAAGCTTTGAAGCAAATTTTATTAGATTGCGGCATTGGCCGAGACGCTTACGAAGAGAAAACCGGCGATTCAGCGACAGCAGCGGCAGGCGGCGAAGACAAAAATCCCTCTCACGGTGGATCATCACACCGCGTTCTAGTTTTCGCACAATTAAAATCGTTACTCGATCTCGTCGAAACCGAGCTTTTCGGTGCTTCAATGAAAGGCGTTTCATGGTTACGTTTGGACGGATCCGTCGCCGCTTCCGAGCGCTTCAACGTGGCCAGAAAATTCAACGCCGATCCAACGATTGACGTCCTTTTATTAACCACGCACGTCGGCGGCTTAGGTTTGAACTTAACCACGGCGGACACCGTAGTCTTCCTCGAGCACGATTGGAACCCGCAAAAGGATTTACAAGCCATGGATCGCGCGCATCGCTTAGGGCAAAAGAAAACCGTAAACGTGTACAGAATCCTAACAAAAGGCACGATTGAGGAAAAAGTAATGTCCTTACAGCGCTTCAAGTTAGACGTCGCGAACGCGGTCGTGAACGCGGACAACGCGTCCATGAAATCAATGGACACCGGCGCCATGCTCGACCTCTTCACGGCCGAGAAAGGTAAAAAAGCCGCGAAAGAAAAAGAATCCGCCGCGGCCGTTACCGGAGAACAACCGCAAAACGTCAAGGCCGTCCTAAACGGCCTGGACGAGCTATGGGCGCAATCGCAATACGACGAAGAGTTCGACGTCGAGCAGTTCCAGAAATCAATCGCTTTCGCTGCTACTGCTGCCGTGCGGAAATAAATTCATTTATTCTTTTCCGCCGGCCGCCTCGTTCTCGAAGCTCTTGCCTGTCCGATGAAGTTCTTGATTTTGAAGAGAAAAATAGCTCTTCATTGAAAATCGATTCTCATAAGCGCGTTAATCGACAAACACGATTCCATTTCGACATAAAGTAAGCATCGAAAACTGAACTTGGTTACTTCATCGAGCGAAGAAGTTCAGTTCGAGATCGAATCTTCGATTGGAAATCTAGAAACCTGGTTTTTGTCCAACGAAGAACAAAACTGCATTCGTATCCGATATGGATTTTCTTGGGAAAAAGATTAGTCAAAGTACTTTGCAGAAAAAATGGGTCGATTGCACACAAGTACGAGCGAGGAAATCAGTAGAAAAGAAACGAAACATGAGTGATCGCCAGGCGTGTTTTCGTCTGAGTTGTTTTAGTTGTTTTAATGTTTATCGAGGCGGTTTTGATGGTGGTGATTTGGTTCGTGGTGTAGTTATTGGGGGGAGGATGAAGGGCTGGCGAGGGCGGAATCGCGCGAACGCGAAAGTCGCGAGTACGTCTTCTTCTTCTTCTTCTTCATCTTTAAATAATAATACGAACAGTAGTAACGAGTACTACTGCGGGTTCACGAATAGTACAGAGTGCGAAGTAGTTGAATTCTTGCGCGATTTGTTCCCCGATATAAAAGATTTCGATATCAAAGCGTACGTTTTTATGAGTTCGAAACACGAAAAGTTGAGAGATTTCGAGTTAGTTTTAGGACTGAAGAAAAAATTGGACGCCTTGTTACCGGGCCTGTCCGTTTTGAACGTCCTGCAGAGATTTCCAACGATCGTCGTTGAATTCGATTTCAAGCGAGCGTCAAAGCGCGTTTTAGAGATTCAGGACGTCTTATGTTCCGAAGAAATGTGCCACGACGTCGTCGATTTAGTGGAGAAAACGCCCGATTTATTGACTTGCGAATCTGTATACGAATACAGACAACGCACGATCGATAAATTAAACAGAATAGCACCGAAAGAATGCGACGCAGAGCGAACGGTCGCGGAATACCCCGAGCTCCTCCATCGCATGAAAGAGTACGATACTTATTACGATTTACCGGTTTCAATTCTTAACATGTTCATCGGTCCGAACGAAGACGAAGTTCAACCAGAGGATTACAACGATCTCTGGGATAACGAAACCGGTATAGGTAAAGACTTCTTAGCAACTACTACAACAACTACTACAACAACTGCGACTACTACTACTACTGCTGCTGCTGCTCTAAAGAACGATAATCATCATCATTGACGTGGAGTTTAGAGCTCTTGCATCGAGCGGCTAGTTGGCCATTGCGACTTTTATTGTAACCTTTACATTGTTTACTCGACTCGGGTGGTGGTGGTGGTGGTGTTTTAGTTTGTTCATCCATTTTATTTTGTGTCGCAAGCATGGATACGAATTGGAAGGGGACGCAGACGTTCAATCGTTCGAACCGCTTCAATCGATCGATGATGTTACTACCACTCTTTATTCCATTCTTCTTCTTCGCAGGATTCTTCGCAGGAGAAGAAGACCACCACCACCACCACCCGAGCCGAGCAAACAACGTAAAGGTTACAGCAAAAGTCGCAATGGCCAACCAGCCGCTGGATGCGAATGACTGGGCTCGGCAAATATAGCGCGTAAGACGTGTAACCTGGCTGCTAAGAAGAAGAGAGGAGGACGGGCGCCACAGAACAAGAGCGATGCAAGTAAAGAAACATCATCCGTTCAATCGCGTCTTCGCGTAACGGTGTAGCTCTTATAGCGCTTTCCATTTAAGAACCAGGTCTACCATGTCTAAAAAATACATAATAGGAGCTTTTTTAGCGAAACGTAGAGTGAGTCACTTGAATGTATTGTTCTTTTTTTTTACCACCAACGAAAAGAAGTGCAGTGCTGCGATTGTCCTACGCTTCTTGTCGTTGGTGGTAAAAAAAAAGAACAATACATTCAAGTGACTCACTCTACGTTAGCGCTTTGCGTAAGAAACAGGTCTACACGTCTAAAAAGTACGTTCATTGGAGCACCACGTGCAAAAACGAGTTCTATAAGAAGTAAAGAAACATCATCCGTTCAATCGCGTCTTCTCGTAACGGTGTAGCTCTTTTAGCGCTTTGCACAGGTCTACATGTCTAAAAAGTACGTTCATTTCTTTACACTTCTTTTCCTTTTCACAAGAGCGATGCAAGTAAAGAAACATCATCCGTTCAATTGTATCTTCACCTAACAGTGTAGCTCTTTTAGTGAGCGCTTTCCATTTAAGAACCAGGTCTACCATGTCTACATGTCTAAAAAGTACGTTCATTTCTTTACACTTCTTTTCCTTTTCACAAGGGGGGAAAGAAAAAAAAAAACAAGCCAAAAATCCACACAAAAATCCACACAAAACGAGCAAACCAAAGAGCTAAAGCGATGCCCTTATGCGACATCACGAACGATATTAAGCGAGCGCAACTGAAAACAAAGACACACGTTCGCTCTGATGATAATCCTACTCGCAAAATTGCTCTGGATACTTCCCTACCGAATCCATTGGCTCATGTCGAATTTGGGAAATTGGAAGGAGATATTGGGGAAACAAACATAGAATCTAAATCTCGATCATCGTCGACATCTATGGCGAGATCGATTGAAGATTCAGACGAGAGGTTCAGTGGGGTTTCCGTGGAACAACCTTTGGAGCATTTCTTGGAACCGAGTTTGAGCGATTGCAGATTCGACGCAGGCGAAGGATATTCTTGTGGAGATTATGATTTCGATGAAGAGAAAATTGGGAGGAAAGAGGAAGTTGAAGACGAAGAAGTCGAAGAAGAAGAAAAAGTGATAAACAAAAGGCAAAGCAGACGACAGAAGAAGGAACCGGAGAGACTCGGTGATTTATTGGAGTGGCACTGCGTGAACACGCATCAGTTGTTCGAGAAGTTTGACCCAGGGCGAGAGCAGAAGATTGTAGAGTGCGTTAAACTGGAGAAGGAGAGGTTGAGGAAGATTCGGGAGCGAGAGATTGGCGACGCGAGTAGACCGGCGAGTGGGGAGAGTGGTCGCGCAGTAGTGCAGAAGAAGCAATCTGCGAAACAGGTGCCAGCGAGCGCTTTAAACGAGGCGCGAGAAACGAACGATGGTGATTGTGAGTTTCTTCGCGGAGGTCAGCAATCGAAGGCGGTTTTGGACGTGCACCAGCGCGTCGCGGATTTAATGAGAATGGCCGAGGAAATGTTGCCCCCGGAAGAACCGGAAGAATGTGACGATGGATTACCGAAGAAGAGTATACGCGAGAAATTGAGGGACGCCTGGGACGGAGACGGCTATTACGCAAAGTTAATGAAAGAGCAAGAGAGTACTGCTTCGTCGTCGTCGTCGTCGTCGTCGAAGAATTCGTCATCGAACGATAGTAACCAACAATTGACCAAAAAAACTGTACAAACAACAACAACAACAACAACAAAAGATGTCAAGGTATATTGCGATAAAGAAAACCCGGTTGCGCATAAAGCGAACAGAGGAGGAAAGAAAAACAATGGTGGAGGAGCCGGTTTAGGTATAGGAGGATGCGCTGCTGCTACTGCCGGTGCGAGCAATAAGCAACTCGTTGGATGTGGTGGCTCGTCGTCATCATTGTCTGGTGGTGGCAGTGCTTTAGTACAAAGGACGGCGTTGACTACTGCGCTCGGTACAGTGAACGGTTCGTCTTCATCGACGAGTAGTCAAAATACCATAAACAATAGCAATAATAGCGGAGGCTTATTAGGAGGATATATGTTTGGTAACTTGAAATCGATTCAGGCACCGCAATCAACGACACCATCGGCGACCACGATGAATACGACTACAAGTTCTGCTGGATCGATTTCATCATCGAATTCAATCGCTGCTTGTTCATCCGATCAATCACAATCGGAAACTCTTCAAGCGTTGAAAGCCGAGAACGAGCTCCTGCGTAAACAACGTAACGATATAAAGATCCAGCAAATCAAAATGAAGAAAGATTTCGATGAGTTGAAGAAAAATGCAAGAATAGCAGTATCCAAGTTATGTGCTCGGTTACCGAATAACAGCAGAGGCGTCGAGTTGGACGCGCTGGCGTTTTTGAAATTAAACTAAAAATACACACACACACACACACACGCACACACAAACTGAATATATTACCACAGACTATATTCCTCTTCTTGTTCTGCGCTTGGTTCGGGACATTTCAGTTTGAGAGCGTACTTTAAGCAATCGATGTGGTTGTTTTTGCGCGCGTAATAAACAGTTGATGCTTTCCAAGGACAGTTCTTCTCGCGTAAGTATTTGAGACACTCGAGGTGACCTTTTCTGGCGGCAGTTACGCACGTGCCTTCATGTACTTCGCATCCGTTCTCGACGCAATACTTCAACATCTCGAGATTGCCGAGAGCTGCTGCCATACCACCCGTCCTCCAATCCCAAGCACATTCTTTCTCTTCTCTTACCCATCGAAGCAACGCGAGATCGTTCGTTAGAGCAACACTGTCGCAGAACTCTTCTTGGTTCTTCGTGTATTCTTCTCCATTAGCATATTTTCCCTTCGCACCCCAACGATAATTCGCCCACGCCAATTCCAATTGCGATATCGAAGACAATTCATAAATCGCAAACTTCTTTTCTAATTTAATATTCGCCCTCTTAATCGCCAGACGACTCTCCGTATTCGTCCCATAAAAAAACTTGATCTCAGATCCATTTAATTTCGTCAAGATCTCGAATTCGAAAAGATGTTGACACACGCCGCCAACATCGCTCACGAACGTCCATAACTTACTCGGTCCAAGTTTCAATCGCTCGACGCTCATCGCGAGTTCTTTTTCATCGTTCTCTTCTTTCTCTTTTGCGTCTCGCTTTAACTTCCTCTTCTGCGCACCGGTTAATGGTTTTA
>Ga0115001_10003432_pt1 | contig 11827 bp, 13 predicted proteins | sample ArcticOcean_MG_C_12_FD_89869 | JGI IMG/M metagenome (GOLD analysis project Ga0115001, IMG submission 89869) | Marine microbial communities from western Arctic Ocean - ArcticOcean_MG_CB8_130 | ecosystem: Environmental > Aquatic > Marine > Oceanic | place: Arctic Ocean: Canada Basin | collected... | reverse complement strand
TGAGCCCGGCCTTGGGGGCCGCCTCGATCTGAGCAATCCGTTTCTCGATAGAATCGAGCTTGTCCATAATCTCGCCCATCATGGTGATAATTTTCTTGTCAGTAGAGGATCCCATGGTGTGTGATGTAGTAGTTTGTTGATATCTGCGCCAATGACACGTGGAGCGGTGTCTTAAGGTCGGTGTTAACTGTACTTTTGTCAGTGTGCTGAAAGTGTTTGCTTTTTTTAGTAATTCTATAAAATTATAATACAATAGTTTTTCAGAAAGTAAATTTAACATTCTCGTGTTGTTGCCATCGCGGAGATACACCACAAATATGAATTCCATCACCGACTCCACGAAGCTTGACACGGTGCTCGAACTGTTGAATGCAGTCAACGAGAAACTCACCAACCTCGGCGAGCGGGTCTCCCAGGTGGAGGCCAGGGCCGACGATCAGAAGGTCGAGCCCGAGAAGCCGAAGAAGAAACGGAATCCACCCAAGCCGGACAGCACCCAGACGGTGTGCAGCATGGGGTACTGGACCGCGAAGGACGGCACCCGGCGAGACTCTAATGTCTACCTCAAGTGCTCCAAGAACAAAAATCTGTATGCTTTTCTGAGGCAGGAACTCAAGTGCAAATGGACCCTCAAAGCCGGCAACAGCTGGCTTGTTCCGAAGGGCGAGACCCACCGGGTGAAGTTCGAGATCGCCAAGGCATTCCCGGACTGGACCATCGAGGATACGACCGACGGCGTGGTAGACATAGAGATGGGCTCGCGCGTATCGCCGGTTGATTTCGAGGGAGAGTCCGATTAACTGGACGCATTCGTGGGCGTTAGCCTCTGCGCGGATAACACCGATGCGTCCAATTATAAAATATACGGTAATAATAATGGAGATTGAAGGTATTACGGATGAGGAGAAGCGAGTTGTCTCGATTTTCATCAAGCAACTGAGGGGGTTGAACGCAAGCGTCACAGATCCCATGGCTGTTACTACGGCCTCGGGTATAGTGGGCGAGTGTATGCGGCAGATGCAGTCGCAGCGCAAGGTGCTCTGCGACATAGCGCGGCGATTTGACGTGTTCGCGCTGGAAACTAAAAACGCACTCGTTGGGGAGAGGGCAGCGGTGGACCGAAACATCGAATACCTGGAGGCGCAGGTGAAGTCACACCCGGAATTGGTGCAGCAGCCGAGTCGCGACAATCAGTTCAGAAGGATGCAGCTGCACAGGGAGCACGGGAAAATGTGCGTCGCTGCGGAAACATACTTGCGCTGTGTCGGGCAAAACGCTCAGAAACCCACTCTGAGGGTGCTGATCGCCGCCCTCGAGGGCGAAATCCCTGTGAGCATGATCAGAAAGAGTTACAATCTGACCAAGATTGGTAATTTTATCAGGGAACACAAAGAGCTCTTCCCCACCCCGGCCCCTCCGGTGTAATGTTTTTACTTTGTGAGCGACACCTTGCCGTTGCCAAAGTCCCAAGCGTGTCTAGGTTTGAGAATTTCTTTTTCAATGCGCCGGTATGCTGGGTACCGAGGCAGACCATAATCGGCTAGGCTTTGCATGTGCTGGCCGACGATTTGGTACACCTTACCCTTGTCCTTGCCCGATTCCATTCGGCGGCTCACGGTGCACTCTTTCGTGACGAATGCGCTGAAGTCCAGTATCTTCTGGCGCCAGTTTGTCCAGTGCAGTCGCGAGTACATAGGGGGGAACTGGCCGGACTTGAGGAGCATGACCGCTTGTTGCTTGACCCGGTTGTCCACCTCGAATAGGGGCTCCGTTTCCTTGGTGACCCGCCACCCGACAAAGAGCCTGTGCTGGTCCACTTTCGCCTTTGTGGAAATGACCTCGTGCATCATGTGCTCATAGAACAGCAAAATGCTGCCTGGCGGGATTTCCACCTTGGTTCGGAGCGCGTTGTATCTGTCTTTGTCCGCCTTGTTCTTTACCGTACTGAACCCGGAGTGGCCTCTGACTCCCGTATGGGTGCAGGGGACGCAGGAGAAATACTGAGGGTGGTTGTCGAGATTCCACCAGCCGCCGAACGTCTTATCGGACTGCTTTGCACGGGGGGTCTCGTCCCGGTGCCACGACTCACTGACGGCACTTGTCCCGGCGTGTCGGTGCAACATGCGGTCCACGACTTGCTCCACATTCCAAGCGCCCGGGTCGGGCAGTCGGGACACGTATTCCGAAAAGAACGGCACCATGTGCTCCATGATCTGGAGGCGCAGTTTTCGAACGAACGGGTTGTGGAACGAGGCCGGGTTGCCGAGTGCCGAAAAACCACCCAATACGAATTTCTCCGCACCCGCGGTGAACTCTGGGAAATCACGCATGATCTGCTTCATTTCCCTGACGACTGTGTTGCCGTTGGTTTGGATCGCGCCCTTGAGACCGGTTGGCACTACGACGTAGCCATTCTTTTGCAGTTGGGTGACATAACCAGCCACCGGATCGGCATTCCATTCGGCGTCCATGATAGCGCGGGTAGTGCCCTTGGGAAAGCGGTGGTAGAACCAGTTGGTCTTGATGCAGTGGTATAATTTCTCGCGCATTTGGGCTTCGCTGACGCCCTGTGCGTCGAACTGCTTCTCTAGTAGGGCGACTGACATTGTAGAATCGTTTTCTTCTCGGTAGCTTGTGTTATACACTGCGGCTATTTTATTTGTACAGGAATTTGATGATTTAATTATATGCGCCATCAGTAAATGACAGTGCATTGGTTGGTACCCGAGACCAACCCGAAGGTGAACCCGCGCGGTCAGGGCTCTGTTACGAAACTCAAGGCGACCGCCGAGAAGCGCGGTTGGAAGTTCAAGCTCCTCAACGCGGGAAAGCCCTTCGCCGGATACTGCCAGAAGCACACGGCGGTCGCGGAGTACATTAAAAAGAACAAGCCGAAAAACTCGGACCTGCTCGTTGTGACGGACGGGCGCGACGTGCTGGTGAACAGGCACAAGTCGCAGTTCGAGACCGCCTTCACGGACGAGTACAAGGACTGTGTGGTATACGGCACTGAGCAGGAGTGCTGCGTTGAAGTGATGTACGAGTACCCGCCGGGAAGCTTTTTGAAGAGGAACGGGCGGGGGCGTAAGAAAGCGGCTATCAGCGGCCCGGGTTGGGACACCGGGGAGACCGCACGCGACAAGGACGGCCTGTGGATGGAAAAGCTGCAGAAGAAAGTCCCTGCGTCCCTGCGCGGTACCGCTGCCGCAAGCTTCCCCTACCTCAATGGCGGCTTGGCGGGTGGTACGGTGAAGGCGTGGAAAGCAGTACTGGCTGCCATGCAGATCATGGACACGTGGGAGGACGACCAGGCACTGCTGACCGAGCTCTTCTTGATGAAGCCCAAGTTGGTGAAGCTCGATTACAGTCAGCGCTTCTTCTCCAACAGCAACGTCGACCGCAAGGAGGCAGGGTGCTTCTACACCTGGGACTCCGCACAAGGCTCGTACGTCAACGATCTCACGGGCACGATGCCTTTTTTCATCCAGACGCCCGGGGCGAAGAACGACTTCACGCCGTTTGGGTGCTACATGCGCATGTACGCGCGCTTGAAGAAGGCGCGCAAGGGGTACAATAGGCGGTAATGATTTAACGAGCGGCCCAGCCCAGCATCCTACTGATTCCGATGATATCTTCCCTGCTGACCTGCCGCCGCGCCTCTAGTATGTCGCCTTCAAATGCCGCCAGATTCCGTTTCTGGAATTCGATGCACCTCTTCAGACCTTGGCATTTCCCCTCCAAGTAGACAATCTTGTCCAGCGATGTTTTCACGCGGGCGACTTTCTCCCTGTTGGTGGGGGCGGGTTCTGCTTTGCGCTTTCCGAGAACTGACTCAGCCATCGTGGTGGACGCAGTGGTGTCGACCATTTTCTGTTTCGGTTTTGGCTTTTTTTGATATCTGAGATGATTTACAGCGGAGTTATTAAACTATTATAAAGTACCACACATTCAAAATGTCCTACATTATTTACACAGACGGGTCGTGCATGCCCAACCCTGGGCCGATGGGCAGTGCCTACGTCATTCTGGACGAGCACAGGAACAAGCTCCACGAGGGCAGCGTCGGCGCCGCGATGGGGACCAACAACCAGGCCGAGTACATAGCCGTCATGGCCGCCGTCGAGAAGCTCAAGACCCTCGACCCATCGAGAGTCACTGTGTACTCGGATAGTAAGCTTGTCATCAACCAGATCGCCGGCAAATGGAAGGTGAACAAGGCGGACCTGAGGGTCTACCGCGACACCATAGTCTCCGAGCTGCGGGGGATGGGCGTCGACTGTGAGTTTGTGCACGTCAGGGCACACCAAGGGGACCACTATAACGAGTACGTTGACCAGCTTGCCAAAGCCGCCTGCCCGATTTAAGTTGTCGCTAGTTAATACCTTAGCCCCTGAAACTATAGAAAACAGCAATATGTCCAAACCGATTATGAATATGAATAAAAATAATTATAGAAACCCCGAAGGAATGTCTTCATTGCCGCAGGGGAAAAAGCAATTCCTTCTCGAGGGGTTGCACATTCATGGAGGCCTGTCCAACTGGCAGACAGACGATGTTGGCGGGTGGTCAATGACGCCGGTGCGCCTCGCGGAGTTTATCTTCAAGAGAGTGAACATTCACTCACAAGATAAGGTCCTGGAGACGTGTGGTGGGGTGGGTGCGGACACGGCGGTGCTGGGCAGCATGGGCGCCCAGGTTACCACATACGAGCCGGACGAGACCCGGTACAAAATGCTCCTGCACAACAACCGCGTGGCGACCCGCAGCCGCTGTCCGGAGAAGCTGGAGGTGCACAATGCGGTCTGCGACTTAAAGGCGAGCAAGAGATGCAACGTCGTCTACCTCGACGTGCCTTGGGGAGGCCCTGGGTTCATGGACGGGGCTGTCAAGGAAATGTTTCTCGGTGACTTGGAGCTGGGTCAAGTGCCGCGAGAGGTGCTGAAGGGCCGAAAGCGCCGCGTCAAGATCGTGTTCAAACTACCGCCCACGTACAATTCGCGTGAGCTTCAGAGCAAAGCAGAGGCGGCCGGTGCCCAACACAACTTCGCCGTGAGCACGGAGTTCATTGTCCCGCCCCCACATCCGCAAAGTGGTAAAATACCAAAGATCCGGTGGTTTGTAGCATCGTTTAGGAAAACATTGAATTAATAATGCCTCAAATACTAGAAAAACAAAAAATGCATCTACTTAACAAATGTCCCTATTTAACACTCTTTTCAGTTGCGTCGGTTCTTCCGAGGATAACGACGAGGGCCTCTCCGGTCTGAAAGATGATTTGGAATCAGTCACGGATGACATTTCCAGACTGAGAGAGGAGAATTCTGAGCTGAGGCGCGACGTTGTCAAACTCAAGGACGATACGGTCGACCTGAAGCGCGACATATCAAGCATCCAAAAGGACATCCACCAGTTCGAGCTCGACTTCATCAGCCTGAAGCAGGGGGTGTCCAACTTGAACCAGGACATCAAAATCATGCAGAACGGACTGCAGGCGCAGCTGACCCAGGTCCTGTCGCAGATCAACAGGTAGCCCATACGCAAGTCAAGCTCACCCAGTATGCGATAACATATTGGGTGAGCTTGAGCATGGGGAGTGTGGGGGCGCACACAAACAACGACGTACAGCGCAGTAGCGTTCATTAAACCGCTCCAATCCCCCCTCAGAGAGGGGATGGCGGTACTGTACAGATGTAGGTCGGCGCCGCGAGTCGGGCTTCATCCTTTTACTAGTTGGCTCGCTAGTGTTCTTTGACTTCTAATGCGATTTCTCGAGCATCTGTCATTTGGTTTCGTTGTCAAGATGCGTGTTCCAATAGCATCCTTAGACCTAATGATATAAGGTGGCGGGGCCTTAAGCCTATATAAAAACGCACTTATACTCAAGGAGAAAGAGAGATGGTATCGGTCAAGGACCTCGCCGGGCTTCCGACGACCCAGTTTGCGAGGAAGGATGTGAACAAGATGATTTTCTACGGAGAAGAGTGGTTCATACCCAAAGCACTTCAGCTTCAGACCGGGAGCCAGCAGTTTTTCCCGCGCCGCAGGTTGGGCCGGGGCAGCCAAGGAGTCGTGGTCGAGTACAACAATGAAATGGCGTCGTTCGCCCTGAAGGTGACATATGACCGGAAGGACCCTCGGTCAACCGACGCGTGGCTGACGAACCTGACAGCTGCGCACCGAAAGAGCCTCAAGCGCTACGTTATTGAACAGAAGCCGGTGGGGAGCTTCCGAAAGTTTGGGTACGTTGTCATGGAGATGATGGATTTGGAGCTCACCGGGCTCAAAGACAGACTGGCCGCTCCGACGTTCCGTTTCACGTTGCCTACGCCTTCCGTTCAGTTCGACGTGCTGTACAATGTGTGTATAGCGTTCAGAGGGATCCACGAAGCGGGGCTGTCCTACCTCGACATCAAGCTCTCGAACATCATGTGCAATCTGAGAGAAAGCTTTTCGGGCCACTTGATGGTCAAGGACGTCAAAGTCATAGACCTCGATGGTCTGTGCTTCTCGCGCGGAGGCGGACTAACGGAGGCGGCCACCTACCCACCCGTCGAGACCTGGCCGTTGGATTCCGCGACACCAGATGCATTCCCAGATCCGTCGGAGACGCCCTGCACCTCCGAGACAAGTGCGTGGGTGTTCGGTGTATTCGTGCTACTCTGGATGTGTCCACACTCCGTCTGCGCCAAGGTTGTATCGCTGCTGGGGTACGAACACTTCAATGCGGCCGGTGTCTGGGCTGTTCCCGACGAACACACCGACCCGGTTCTTGCACAGCAGCTTCTGGAGAGGGTGAAGGATCTATTCGCGAGCGACGCGTTCCCAAACATGCGGCCGGCGGAGATGAAAGTCTTGCAGGACATATTTGACCCCAACGGCGACCCCAGGTTGCGAAGCCCCGACAGCCCCGTCGTGGTCAGGCCGGGGGCTGAAACGGTTGTCACGACGGTCATGGGGTACCTGCAGAGAATAAAGCGGTCATCGCTGCTCCAACGCGCGTGGTTCAGCCTGAGGAGTTCCACGGATTAAAATGTTCAACTCTGGTAATACACCTCTTGTATTATAATGGACAGTGGCGAACACCACCTGCGAAACGTCAGTATAGGAGGGTCAACGAGAATCGTCGTAAAAGTAGAACCTCCGGCGCTGGACTTGCACGTAGATCTTGGTGAAAAGCTCTATGAAATCCGTTGTAAGAGAGATGCTATCTCCCTGCATCACGAGAGTCTCAAAAAGCAGAACGACAGCTTCAACAAGACTATTATCATTCTCAGTCTAGCAACAGCCTTCACAGAAACCCTAAAAAGCACCCTCCAGTTGACGGATGAAACTGTTTATGGCAAGGCTATCTCGAACTTGGCTAAAATAGCTCCGATTGGCATCTCTACTCTTACTGCCATTGTGAGTTCCTTGATGAAATTTCGGAAGTATCCGGAGAGGATGGAAACTCTAACGAAGGCATCGGAAAAGTTCAACCACACCGCTACGCGCATGAGGCGGCTTCAGGAGGAACTCAGCTTCGTGAACGAGGAAGCCGCCAAGAAAATGTACATCGACGAAGTCATGGAATTCTACCGCGAATCCCTCCAAGAGGCGGAGGCCACCATATACCCCGACGTGCGCCAGAAGTACTTCAAGAGGGCTCAGGACAACATCGTCAAGATGCAGAAGAACGAAAGAACGTTCATGAAAACGTGCCGCAAGCTCAACGCGGAGATGGAGAAGATGCGGAGGGAGCCGTATGACCTCAAGGTCAGCAAGGTTAAAACGGTTGAAGAGTACGGGGAGTCGACGGTGTCTGCGGACACCCCAACGGGAGTGCTTGAATCGGATGACGACAGCAGCGACCTCGGCGACAAGGACCTCGCAACTCCGCCGGCGGCCGAAACCAAAAGCAGCGAGCAGCCCAGCGCACCGGCGGCCTCGAGCAAGTCTTGGATCAAGCCTGAGACATAAGGTTGGCGATGATAAAGATGTAAGTCTCCGAAAACTATACCGGGAGTTGGCTACAGGAACGATTGTATGACGGTCATTGGGTCGTCGCCCACTTTCGATCTAATTGCAGTTTGATTTACTCCGTCGAGCCGTGCCTGCCTGGAGTTATGTCTGCTCAAAAATTCGTCTATATAGTAATCGAAGTAATCTCGCTTCATGATGTCATAAAAATGATCCAAAACGCGATCTTCGCTGTCGTTAAAAAGTAACGGGTTTTCGGCTCGCCACCTTTCACCCGCCTCCTCCCATTCTTTTTCCCACGGTCCGTACTCGGCATCTGTAAAGCCTCCAGTTAGAGCGTCTTCCATTTCCCGCTTTATGGCCTGCCTGACAGCACCGTGAGGGTCACTTTTGTCGACACGCATCCCCTTGATCTGTCGCAGGACATTATCCAGTCGCAACTGGGCTGATTGATTGTCAAACTCATTAACCAACGCAGTAAGATTTTCTCTGGTGATATCCATACGAACGTCGTAGTTCTCGTCCACCCTCGTTATACTGTATTTGATGGCGTCAATATATATTTTCTTTTGCCACTTTGCAGGTACTTTCAATTTTTTCATACTTGCGAGTATAGAAGCGGTAGTCACTTCATCTCTCCACCAATTTTTCAAATAGTCCTCCTCCACAGATTTGATGATACTCTCAGGGGGAAATGCAAAACTCGAGGTTCCTGGGCGAACCGCTGCAATCTCTCCCTGGAAAATGGCCATCAGTTCATCGACGGTGTCTTCAACTCTTCCTTTTTTCGTAGGGTCTACAGGCATTGTTGTTGTGATTGCCCCGAACCTATTCACGTTGAGCGTTTTGCCACCGACCACAAAGCGGGACTTCTTCTTGTACATCTCGAATGCAGTGTCGACACTGATCCGCTTGCCCCTGTACCAAAACTTTGCTGGTGCTTTTGCTTTTCCAAACACGACGTTGATCGTAGGCATTTTTGGATTATTATATCTCATTTATTATGGTGAACATTTTTTATCGATAAATTATCCAGAACACGTGTCACGTCACGTCACCGTCCCCATTTTCAAGCAGATTTTTAATTGCAAATAGGGATAAAGACACCGCGCTAAGGCAAACAATAGCGCGAACGATGCTAGTCGACTATGGTCCCAATGAGGTATGTCACCGTCCCCCAGCTCAGGGAGCACATTAAGGCGGGTGCTGTGTCGGCCTGGGACCTCTACGGTGGAGGTGACATCTCAGCCAACTTCACGTGTGAGCACGTGTTCCCCATGTCCCACCTTGGGGGTGACCGGAAGGCCGCAAAGGACGCGCACAACATCCACGCCGCAAACGCACTCTCCAACTTACACCGCTCCAATTACAGGTTCGCAGATGCCGTCCAGACCGGGCAGCGCGTTTGCGCAACGTCCGTAGGGGACGCTGAACACTTCGGGCAAGCCTACAACCACAAGCTTTGGATGCACAACTACAAGGACCCCGCAAACAAGATGTTCTCGCCTGTCCGAAGCTCGAGGGGCATCATTGCCCGCACGGTCGCCTATATGGCTGCGACGTACTTGCTGGATGCCTCGAGTGTCATCGACCGTGACCTCCTTGTCACATGGAACGCCCAGTTCCCGCCCACCCTAAAGGAAATCTCGAGGAACGAGGAGGTCGGCAGTCTCCAGGGCAACCTCAACCCGTTTGTAGTGGAGCCGGGGCTGCTCATGAGGGCTTAAAGTCTATACGCTACATTGTAGTACAAGAGCACATCCAAGATTCCAATTTTACAAATCATGCCAACGTTCATCCAGAGGATCACGCCATGCACTCCCGTTGCAATCACTGTGCACCAGTTTTTTCAATGTAATTATGGAATCCCAATGTCCCAGAGGAGGTACGAATGGGCGAAAGACCAAGTGATGGCCTTTCTTTTAGATTTGGAAGAAACTAAGAATGGGCGTTTTGAACATCAAATGGGCGATCTCATGCTCCTCGAGAAACCCGATTGTCTAAATGATCTATACGATGGCCAACAACGCATTCTATCGTTAGTCGTGATCTTGTTCTCTCTTAGCGAGACGGAAGGGATAGAGCTCGAATTGAAGGACACGATTATTAATATACTGACTAATAAAAAGTACGATAGAAATATCCCGGATGAGGTTGAAGTTAAATTCATAGAGCGTTATGGAGATGGCTGTAAAATTCCAAGACTTCATTGCATCAACCCGGACGACCAAGATGCACTTGTTAACATTCTAAACGGCACCAAGACCGCGGCGGATAACAAATCCAAACTCATACGTACGTACAGTCTCTGCAAAGAGTTTTTCAACCACACTATGTCGGGAGATATTAAGACCGAGACGCTCGAATGGTGGCGTTACCTTTCCTTTGGCATAGTATTCACGCAATATAGATACAAAGACGAGGAGTATGCAGCGAATCGTTTTGAATGGCTGAACAACAGAGGTCTCGCTCTGTCGCACTTAGACTTGGCTAAAAACAAGATCATCGTTCAGTTAGATCGTGATAAGAAAATAGCATTCTACGACACATGGGAAAAGCTGAGGAATTTAGACACTAAATATTCGGTCAAAATCTACGATGTGGCAATCCAGATATACAACAACAAAATGTGCTTGGTAAAAGCAAGCAAAAGGGTCAAGGATTATGCACTGCTGTACTCCAAGTGTGAAAATCCACAAGAGGTGTACCGCAACGCTCTGGAATTCTTCAAGATCGTTGAAAAGCTTCACCAGATTGTAAAAATTATCAGGTCACACCGGAAAGGGCAGTTTTTGTTTGAGGCCAAAATCGCGTGGGAAGGGTTTTCCCAGTTACTTCTGCCCATCTTGTACAAATTGGAGAGGGTCGACAACAACCTTGTGGAACTTGTGAGCAAATGGGCTATTCGGAATTTCAAGGCAGGCGGCTTTACATTCAACAGTCTCAAGTATGCCACAAAATTCAATGAGATCAGTAACGATTGTTTGCAGGGTAAAATAGACGGATATTACGATGCGGTTTCGAGTCTCTTCATAACCCATATGGTAATGAATCCAGAGGACTACATCAGGCACGTGAGTTCTCATGCGTTCCCTGCCAACCAAATTAAGATGCTGCTGAGGTACCTCGAAACCGAAGAGAATACTGACATGTACGTGTTACCGGAATGTAGCAAGACAACCCTCGAGCACATCTCGCCACAGAACAAAAAAGTGAGAGGGACAGATGCGCTTGGGAACATGACTTTGCTCGAGGGTCCAAACTCTAAGAATCAGAAAGGGAACTTCTCTCTTGGTGACAAACCATACGCGGAGAAGAAAGAACACTACAAAGCGAGCTCCATCAAGATCACACGTTCGTTGGCCGACAGTTACGCCGATTTCGGTGAAGGCGATATTAAAAAACGAACCACGCAGTTGGCCGAGATGCTGGAGAAACACACAAGATATTTGCCGGTGTAAACCCGTTGATGTCAGTGCGTTCAAATCTCAAAAAAAATGCCTTGCCTACTATCGTATCGCACCAGCTGGTGTGATATGTCATGTCATCGAGAAATCTGCCTTAGCACAGCTGGCTAGTGCATCGGCCTGTTAAGCCGAAGGTCAGTGGTTCGAATCCACTAGGTAGAGATAGCCTCAGTAGCTGTGAACGATATCCTTCGTACCGAAGGGCGTCGTTCTAAGTTACGTTACGTTACGTTACGTTACACTGTTTTTAACTTTCAAGTTCTCAATGAATTGCGTTGTCATTGAAGAGCACCCACAATGGGCGCACAGGGCATGCGGTGCACGCGACGTACGACTTCATGAAATCGGCATACTCTTTGCAGGGTTTGCTCAGCGCGTTGTCAGTCTCTTCGCAGCGTCTCCAC